>Ga0156641_1060_pt2 | contig 36742 bp, 30 predicted proteins | sample RifOxyC3_FD_110715 | JGI IMG/M metagenome (GOLD analysis project Ga0156641, IMG submission 110715) | Lentisphaerae bacterium RIFOXYC12_FULL_60_16 | reverse complement strand
GTAGCGTTCGATCTCGAACGGCATGCGCGGATCGGAGGTATAGCGGTCCATCTGGTATTCCTTTGTCCACTTCACCACCACGGGACGGGCACGCAAATGGTTTTTAACGTAGTCTTCGCGCACATACGTGTCGTTATCAAAGCTGTGGTCCAGATGCATGTTGCAGGGTTTCCCGGTCATGGTCTTGGTCTTGTCGTCCCAGGATGGCCGGGCGAAATCGTAGGTGAAAAACGAATATTCCGTGGCGGTGATGCTGGGGCAGGTGTCCATTTCCAGCACCATCTGGTTGCCGCCATGGCCATGAACGGTGCCCGGCGGAATCAGGAACAAGTCGCCGACGTTGGTGTCCCAGTTGGCGACGAATTCCCTCCAGTTGGGAATGGGCGTAAGGTTCCGGGAGGCACGGCACAGACGTTCCCACGCCTCCAGGTCGGCATCTTCCTTATACCCCATCCAGGTGTTCGCCCCTTCGTAGGCTTCGGCGATATAGTAGGTTTCGTAGCGGCCCAGTGGTTCCTTGAAGTGGCGCTTGACGTAATCCGTGCCCGGATGGTTGTGGATCGGCATGCTGATGCGTTCGGCCGGTGTCGGCTTGGGGAAATAGCCATCGTCAAGCCAGACGTCCATGGGGAAGAGACCGGGATAGGTCGCGGCGATATGCCGGCCGACGAACCGTTCGGCATACTGCATCAAGTTCATGGCCGGCAGGTTCAACAACGGTTCGCGCCCGATATCCACGAGCATGCTGAGTTCCGGGCCGGCCAATTCATTCCAGGCGTTGCATTCAAGGCCGGGCACATTGAACTGGCCACCAAGGTCCTTGTAGCGGTAGGCGCCCCAGGGACCGGGCTGGTAGATCGGCACTTCTTTCACCGGGTATTGGAGGAGGGTTTGCATGATGCCGTCGTAGGCGGCGCGGGGCAGCATTTTAAGGCTTTCGAACGCGTTGCCTTCAACCCAGTAATCCATGCGGGGCATCAGGAATTCCTTCTGGCGTTCGAGCAGGTAGTAGTCGCAGTAATAATATTCCTTCCAGCCGTAGTCTTTCCGGGGTTCGTCCCAGCCGAAGGGAACCAGTTTGCCGTCCCACATCTCCCAGAGAATTGGCTGGCGGGTCTTGTCGAAATAGAAGCGGGCGTCGTAGTCGTCGCAGAGTTTCGGCACGGCCGCCCCGCAGCCGTACACGATCATGGCGTCGCAGCCGGAAGCGTTTGCCAGTTCCGTTTTGAGCGCGGCGATTTTGGCGGGGTCCATGAGATCGGCGATATGACCGTGGATATTGACGACACCGAACCCGGGATCGCCGGTTTCCGTGAATGCGCGTTTATAGGCGGCGATCCGGTCGCGGGGTTGGAAGCACTCGACCGCCGGCCGGAATGCAAGCGTAAGGCGGGATGATTCCGCCTGTTGACCGAGGGCGTCGGTTAAGGCCGGCCAATCGATGTTGTACCACCCGTCGAGCGCCATGAGCAGGGGGCGTTGCGACTCCTTGCGGTTGGCGATGATCCGCATCAGTTCGCGGATAACCAGTTCCGGGCCGGCGACCAAAGACTGCTGCCATTCCGGGTCCACTTCGATGCGGTTTTCCGCGTGCACGCGTGATTCATAGAGCGGCATGATGATACCCCCTTGTCGGACATTGGTAGAACGGAACCCATAATCCGGCATAATAGGGTTTGAATAAATGGATGTTCCTGCAATATGTGTATATATTTCTGTAAGGATCAGTTTCAGGGACAACTCATAAAAATGATAACGGAGACCTTGATAAAGCCGCCCTCGCCCGGCATGGGTTTTACCGCCGGTTCCCTGATGAACGATTCGCTGCTCCAGGCGCTGGGCATCCGGCATGTGTTCGCTTCGTGCGGGTCCGAGCAGGATGATCACGTGAATCAGGTGAGAACCGGCGGCGATTGGATTATGCTGGCAACCTTGGGTGGTGGTGGCACCATTGCAGCGGGGGATGGATCGTTTGCATCGTTGCCAACCACACTGTTTCTAGCGCCGTCCGGACTCTGTTTTGAAGAACGCGCGATCCGCGGGGCGGCGTGGTCATGGCTGTGCCTGCGGGTGGGGTTGGCGCCGGGGAGCCCGTTTCTTGATTTGTTGCCGAAGCAGCCGTGGTTGGGGCGTCCCGGATTGGAGTGTTTCCAGTGCATCAGCGATATTGTGGCCACGCTTCATGGGTGTCCGACAGGATATCGTTATGTGGCGGTGGCGCGGTTGATCGTGTTGCTGGGCATCTTGGACCGCCTGATCAAGCGCGGGAAACGGCCGGCCATATCGGAAGCGGTCGATAGGGCCTGTTCGTTGCTGTGCCGTGAACCGGGACGGACTTGGTCGGTGCCCGAGCTGGCCCGCCGGTGCGGGATGAGCGAATCGTCGCTGGCGCACCGGTTCCACGCGGAGACGGGTGACACGCCCCGTCGATGGCTGGCGGCCCAGCGCATGCGGGAAGCGCGGCGGCTCCTGGCTGGCCGGATCAGCATCAAGGAAGTTTCAGAAAGACTTGGATTCAGCAGCCGTTATCACTTCACGCGCGTATTTACCCGGCTGGAGGGGCTTCCTCCAGGCCGGTTTCAACGCCTGGCGACAAGAAGGTAGCGAACCGGTCCATTCAAGCATCGCGTCGTACCGGCCGCCGTGTCGGACGTGGTGTTCCATGGACCGTCCAAGCCCGGTTCGACCGGCTGGGCCGAATGAACCGCTCCGATTTGAAAGTCCGCTTGATATGTCACGGGAAGGCCTTTACGTTCCTGTCGATCCATCCCCCGGAGGTTCGATATGACAAGGTCCGCGATACGCGGTTATTCACCCAACGATTTCAAAGGTTCGGATATCGAAAGGATCCAGCAGGCGGTTGATGCCGCTGCCGCTGGGGAGGGGCGGGTGGTTATTCCCCGGATGAATCGATGCGGGCAGGCATCCCGGGATTACTGGCTGATTGATTCTGCCATCCGGTTGCCATCGAACCTGACGCTTGAATTGGATCAGTGCCGGATCAAGTTGTCGGACCGTTGCCGGGATAACTTTATCCGGAGTGCGAATTGCGGGCTTGGAACAGCGGAGATCGCGCCCGCGGAAAATATCCGGATTGTCGGCAGGGGGAATGCGGTTCTGGAAGGTGCGGATCGACCCCGTTCCACCGGGGACAGCGCGAAGACGCTGGGGAAACGGACGTTTGGAACGGATGCGGGAGTGGCGGGGGAAAGCCAGACCGGAGACTGGCGGAATATCGGCATCCTGATGGCCCGGGTGGAGCATTTCTGCATTGCAAATGTCCGGATGGTGAACTCCCATTGCTGGGGAATTTCACTTGAACATTGCGCCCATGGACGCTTGGCCCACATCGACTTTGCGTCGTCGGGATTCATGATCGTTGATGGAACCTCCCGGACCGTCCTCAACCAGGACGGGATCGATCTCCGGGTGGGATGCCATGACATCACGATCGAGGATGTTACCGGTTATACCGGGGATGACCTGGTGGCGTTGACCGCGATCCCGTTCTACCCGGAAGTGGCGGGAAGCCTCAACGCCACGCAGGTGACCGGCGCCAACGCCTGGGAAGGCCGGTGTGACGATATCGCGCAGGTCACCATCCGTAATGTCAGGGGATATTGCCGGGGTGGGCATCATATTATCCGCTTCCTCAACACCTCGGGAATTCGTCTTCACGATATCATTCTCGACAGTGTGATGGATACGTCCCCGCCGGGAATCCAGAGTTTCGCCACGGTGAAAATCGGCGACAATTGTCCGGCCTGGGGCGGGGTGACGCCGCTGGGCGACACCTTCCACTTTCTGATATCGAACATCATCAGCCGATCCAGGGAAGCCATCCTGATCGCCGGGTCGTTATCGGAATCCATGATCCACCATGTCATCAAGAGCCAGGCGCCGGGCGATCCGGTAGTCCTGCAGTCCGGCAACGAATACATCCGAAATGTCAAGATGACCGATCTGGCGGGCGGTTACTGAAGACCCTATAATCATAACCTATCGCCAGATGCCTATGAACCTGGCGGGAAGCCGCGTCCGGCAACGGGAGAGGAGTAGACAACATGCATAAGTCGTTTCCCCGGTATCAGGAATTCAACCCCATGGTCCCGGTATGGTGTGTCACCCCGGACCGGCCCGGATGCATTCACCGCTTTTTCGACACCTCTCCAATCAGCCCCTCGGGACGGTATCTGGCCGTCTTCCAGCTTCCTTTCGAGGATCGACGGCCGGAACCGGGAGAATCCGGAAACGTCTGCGTCGTCGACCTGGAGACCGGAGTGAGTCGTGTGGTTGCCGAGACCTGTGGCTGGGAGCCGCAGATGGGGGCCAATATCAACTGGGGGGGAACCGATCATGAGCTGTTCTTCAACGACGTGGACACCCGGAACTGGAAACCGTTCGCATGGAAGCTCGATCCCCTGACCGGTAAACGCCGGCGAATGGAAGGAGCCGTCTACCACGCCTCGCCCGATGGCCGATGGCTGATATCGGCCAACATGACCACCATGCGCAAGACACAGCCGGGTTATGGCGTCTGTATCCCCATCGAAACCATGCGGCGCAACGTAGGCCCTGTCCGCGATGACGGTTTCTACCTGACCGATACGTCTACCGGGAAATCCCGCATGCTGGCCTCGATTGCCGACCTGCTGGCCCGGGCCACCCCACCCGTCCGCATCGACAATCCCGGACAACAGGAAATCTACGGGTTTCACAGCAAGTTCAATCCACAAGGCGATCGATTGATGCTCAGCCTGCGCTGGTTTCCCGCAACCGACGAACCGCGCTGGGACCTGTTCGAGATCGACTATTACGCTGTCCGCTATGCCTGGATCACGATGGGACTCGACGGAGGACCGATATATTGCGCGGTGGGACCGGAGCAGTGGGAGAAGGGCGGCCACCATGCCACTTGGTTCCCGGACGGGAAACGCATTTCAATGAACCTGGAAATCGATCGGAACGGAATGCGTTTCGTGCAAGTCAATGCTGACGGGACGAATCTTCGCAAGATACTTGATGATGTGCAGGGCTCGGGGCACCCCACCATGCATCCCGACGGTCAACATCTGCTGACCGACACCTACACCCATGAAAAGACGGCGTTCGGGGACGGGACCATTCCGTTGCACTGGGTTGATCTGAAGACCGGGCAGAAGGAAGTGGTCGTGCGGATCAACACCCTGCAGCCCTGCAAGGATATTGTCATGCGCATCGATGCCCATCCCGCCTGGGACCGCACCTGGCGCTATGTCACCTTCAACGCGTTTGTCGGCGGAACGCGTCGCGTGTTTGTGGCGGATATGAAGCCGTTGTTGTCATCATGCTGAACCAGGCGGATGAAATCCGACGGGCGGGTCACGGGATGTTCCTGATCGGCATTCATGGCGGAAGAGGTTCCTTTGACGATCGGGATCTTGAAGCGTGTCGGTTCGCAAATCCCGTTTATACCCGGGGGATCTTTATGGTGCTGGCGGTTCCCATGATCCGCGAAAGGCGCTGAAAGCGACTGGGCGGAACGCCCTCGATCTTGCGAAAGACTCTGGAGAAATGGAAGGCGTTGGCAAAGCCAAGTTCCGTTGCCGTTTCCGAGGTTGTCCGTCCTTCCAGAAGGAGTCGCCGGGCAACCTGCATCCGTTCACGTGCCAGCAAAAGCATGGGCGTCTGCCCGGTCTCCGCCTTGAATCGATGTGAGAACGTGGATGGGCTCATGTGGCAATGGTGTGCCAGTTCAGCCAGGGGGACAGGATCGCACAGGTGTTCCCGCATGAAAGCCGCCGCCCGGGTCACAAACGCGCTATCACCGTCGAGCTTTCGCCCGGTTCGTTTGGCGTCCGCCAGTCGTTGACACTTGCCCAGCAATTCCAACGCCAACCCCAGGGCAACCAGGTCGTCGCCCACAGCCCGGCGATTCATCCGTGCCAACAACTGGATGAAATGGTCGAAGAAATCAAAATCCGCGCGGAAAATCGATGGTGCGGTGGGCAATCCGGCAACCAAGGGCGCATGGGCGGCTGTATGCGCCAGCAGGACGACATATTCCCATGGCGTGGCGCCGGTGTTGGTTTCGTCGAAGGGTATACGCTCAGGGATCATGTAGACGTCGCCCGGTTCCACATTGAACCGCGAGGAACCGCAGACAACACGTCCGGTTCCTGCCAGGGTTCCCATCATCACCCATGCCGGCCTGCGTTGCCGTCGCCGGTATCCCACGGGCTCCCTCCCGGCCACAGCAGTCAAATGGCTCAACCCCATTTTTCTCCCCAGGGTTGATTCAGGCAAGACCCCTCCGGAAGGTAATGTCAGGTTGCGGGTCAACAGCGCCAAAGGGTTGGCAGGAATGGATATGTTATTTGCAATGATGGACATTCACGCATAATAATAGATGCGCTATGATCATGGCAAGTATAGATATATTAACAGGAGATTAGTATGGGGAGCCGAACCACAGCCTGCCTGTTACTTGCCATTTTCTTTTTTCTGTTGGCGGCACCGGATGGACCGGCAAATAACCTCCGCGTGGAGAACATCGCTTTGTCCAGTCTCGATACCGGGACCAAGCGTGTTTCCGTCCAGTTCGACATTGGATGGGATAACTCCTGGCGCACAGACGTCAACCGGGATGCCGCCTGGGTGTTTGTTAAATTCCGGCCTGCAGCGTCCAGCGCGTGGGAACATGCCACCATTTGGACCAACAACACGGATCATCGGGAAGCCGCCGGCAGTGTCATCAATGCGTCACCGGACGGCATGGGGGCTTTCATCTACCGTTCAGCCAATGGGACCGGCACGGTGAATTATGTCCGGACCCGGCTGGTGTGGAATTACGGAGCCGATGGTTACGATTTCCAGAACGGTGACCAGGTTAACGTCTCGGTCCAGGCGGTGGAAATGGTGTATATCCCTGAAGGTGCATTTTATCTTGGTTCTGGTGGAACCGAAGACGGTCATTGCTATGAATACACCGATGGGATTCAAAGCACGAACCCCTTTTTGGTTGTGTCGGAAAACGCGATCTTAACCGACATGGCAAACGGCGCTTTGTGGGGGACCGGTGGCACCACTGGAAACAATGCCGTGTCCCCCGCCGCACCGGATACGATTCCCGCGGCATTTCCCAAAGGTTATGCCGCCTTCTACTGCATGAAGTACGAACTGAGCCAGGGCCAGTATGTCAGCTTTTTAAACCTGCTGACCGATGTTCAGGATAACAACCGCTATTCCGCATCATCGGTCGGATACCGGTATACGATCAGCGGGACCTATACCAACTACTCGGCAACGGCGCCGGATCGAGCCTGCAACTATCTCTCTTGGGCTGACGGGACAGCTTATACCGATTGGGCAGGCCTGCGACTCCTGACCGAGCTGGAGTTCGAAAAGACTTGTCGCGGCACCGAAGCGCCTGTTCCCGGAGAATGGCCATGGGGCGATACCAGCTTCAGCCAGCCCACCCTGATCATCAACGACGGAACGCCGGACAGCACGGTCAATCAGGGAAATCTCCACGATTACCGGGACCTGGGCGGCGTGGGCGGCGGTCCGATCCGATGCGGCATTTTTGCTGCCAGCACAACGAATCCCACACGGACCCAGGCTGGCGCGGGATACTACGGGGCGATGGAACTGGGCGGCAATCTGTGGGAAATGTTCGTGACAGTGGGTAACGCCGCGGGCCGTGTGTATACCGGCTTGCACGGCGACGGCGTGTTAACGGTGAGCGGCGATGCCAATACGGCGGACTGGCCGAATAACGGAACCGGTGTCGGAAGCGGCGTTCGAGGGGGAGTCTGGTATGACGGTCGGGACTGGTGTAGAACGTCTAGCCGGGCCTTGAGCGTCTATCCCTTTTCAAGTCGAAGTTACAAGTGCGGCTGGCGATCCGGTCGTACCGCCCCGTAATCAAAACTGGAAATCAGGGTGTGGAATATGGAGAACCGTAGTGGCATCCTGCTTTTATGCTGGACCATCGTGGTGATTTCTTCGCCCGCTTTTGGCGCAACCAACATCTATGTGGGAGGCGTCGCCGACGGTCATGACAGTTTTGATTGTCGTGTAAAAGTGGGCTACCCGGTGGTCAACAATGCCGGCGGGGCGACCAATGTTTCAGAAACCAACGCCTGGATAAACGGGTATCTGGTCTCCACTGGTATGGCGGAAACCAGTGTCCTTGTCGGTTGGGATACAACCGACAAGGGAACGAACCTGACGTGGGGGAATATGCACAGCTTTGGCCTGCAGCCGGATGGCTCTCCCCTGACGGAGAACGCTACTGGCCTGAGCGCGGGAACAACGTACTTTTATCGATTCTGTGCTTCCAACGCCTTGGGCCATATTTCGTGGGCGCCGTCGACAGCGGTCTTCAGCACGGACGCCACCCCGGCAATCAATACCGGCTCGGGGGCAGCTCCCATCAGCTTTACCACGGCGACCCTGGCAGGGAACCTGTATGCCGGCATCAGTGCCAACATCTCTATGTATTGGGGACAGGACACCAATAACTGGTCGCACACCAACCATCTGGGAACACGATCCGAAAGTACATTCGCAATACGGATCACCGGGCTTGCCGATGGCAACACCTACCATTACCGGGCCTATGCGACCAACGACAGCGGCGAAGCCTGGTCGGATATTGCTTCCTTCACGACATTCAGTCTGTTCAATGGAATGCCGCTCTTTTCAGGTGGAATAGCCGACGGATTCGACCAATCGCTTGCTTGCATGGTTACGGAACGTCCGCGCGGTTCGGTCTTTATGATTCATTAATCGCATCAACTCCGGGGCCAGGCATGTCGGGCACAGATGCTGTAAACGACCGTGGACGTGCATTCTTCCACCAAGTCCAATAGTTGGGACCGACGATGGATCGAGCCCAAGAATACGGGCTGGCGGCGCTCCCTGATCCCCGGCGGTCTGTCGAGTGGAACCTGTACGCCGTCGTGCTCCATCAGGCGAAATTTCCCGGCGTCATACCGGTCAGGCGTCGGAAGACCCTTGAAAAGTACTGGGGACTGCTGAACCCGGCCATGGTGGCGATATCCCGTGCGGAGTATTGTGAGTTGCGAAGCAGGATCTTGGCCCGTTCAACCCGCATGGCATTGAGATACGCAACGGGCGTTACGCCATGGTACTGCCTGAACAACCTGCACAGGTGGCCATAGGAATGGCCGAGTGTTTCCAAGAGTTCCCGCACGGACTGCTGCGCGTTGACCGGCTGGCTCAGAAGTTCTCGCACCTGCAGCGCCAGCGTAACGGATCGCTGTTCCCGGTCTGGCTTTCGGGCGGACGGCAACGCCAGAATCAGCAGGAGCAGTTGGAGGAAGAGCGCACGCCCGGTAACTCGACGCATGCTGTTTGTGGACGTCGGCACGATGGCAAGCTGGCCGAGCAGGTCCAGTGATGGAGCAAGCGGGGCCTTACCGTGCAGGATGTCGCGGGGGACAAAGGCAGGCGAGCGGTGAACCAGGTGGACCGGGATCAGCGCCGGATGGATAACACAATGTGTGGCGGGGCGTGGCTTGCCGGTATAGTTCCAGTTGAAATGGATACAGTAACGGTACACCCCCTGCCGGGAATCAGCGTGCGTTGCATGAAGCGTGTCCGGCGGGACGATGACGTAGTCGCCGGGGCCACACCGAAACGGCTGGTTGCAGATGGTGATGACACAGGTTCCCCGGGTGACCATCATCAGTTCGTTGTCAAAAAGCCGCCGGGCGGGTTCCACCCAGCCGGCCGGACTGTCCCCGTGCCAGATGAAGTGAATCTCGGGATTGATCTCGTCGGTCCAAGCACTCATAGGCCCATATCCATGTCATAAAAATACAATCATGTTGAATTTTGTACAATACCATACTATGTCTCTTTTGTACAAAAATCTTGATTGTATGTGAGTTTCATACCATGTATAGCCGAATTCAGTGTCACTTCCGTGCAATCTCCGTCACAACGGTTCGCTTGCTGGCTGACTGCTCAAGCTGCGATAGTAGATGCGTCGGAAGATATGCCGGATGGAGGGTGATCGCTCCGTGGTTCCCGTCCAAGAGACAGGACACGATCCCGAGCGGGTATTGCGAGTCGAATGAATGAGAGGACCGTCAGATGAAAGCTGATTCAATTATCACCCAGGTCATGGAACCGGTCATCCCCAACGCCGCGGCGGTATTAACGGTTGGCGGAGGAATTTCCAAACGCGTACTCTATGCCCGCCGATTGGCGGATGGCCCTGCCCGCCTCCCTGCCACAGGGACTCCGGCGCCATCGAAGACGACGGCTCCCTGGAAATCCTGGCGGGTCCTGCAAACCACGGGAGAAACCGTCACCGTGAATGTGCCGGCCACCCCTTACGGGCTGTACGAATTGACCCTCGACCCTTCCGATCCACCGGAAAACACCTGGGTGGCCAACCGGCCGCGCCTGGACTGGTGTTGGCCGCAGACGGCGGTCACCGGTGAACCCCTCCGACTGGTCGGGCGCTGCCTGGCGGATGTATCGCGTTACCGGACCACCGATCCGGCCAATCCCGTGAGTTACGCGGGCCTGCGTCCCCGTCAAACCACCCTGGTTGTCCGCCGCGTCGGCGGAAACACCGCCATCCGGATCCCCGTGGAACGCTCCAGTGCCTACGAAATCCATGCCCGCTGCCCTGCGAAGCTGGCGCCCGGTGAATACGAGTGCTTCGTCCATAACGGGCGCGGCGGCGTTGCCGGCTGGTCGGAACCATTCCCGATGACCGTCACCAAACCGGAATCCTGGCCCCGCAAGGTTTTCCGCGTGGACGCCTATCGTTCCAAAACCGGAGGCAATGCGGACGAGGCCATCGCCCTGGCCCTGTCCGACGCAAAGGCCCAGGGCGGCGGCATCCTCGAATTCGGGCCCGGCACCTACCAGGTTACCCGGACCATCGAAATGCCTCCCCGTTGCATCCTGCGCGGCCAGGGCGCCGACCGAACCTGCCTGGCCGGCCCGGGCCAACAGGGTCCCCTCCAACCCTGGGTCATGATCACCGGTGACCATGATTTCATCATCGAGGATCTCCGCCTCTTCACGGTCTATTCCGTGATCGCCGTGGCCGCTCCGGTGTTCCGTCCGGCAACGTTTGAAGCCGCCTTCAAGGCTCCTTTTTCCTGGTGCGATACCCGCGCCCGCAACATCACCATACGCCGCTGCCGGATCGAGCAGGACCCGCTCAGCAACCTGCCGCGCCGCAAGGACGCCGATCCGGTCTGGCGCAAATGGCTGATGGACTGGACCGCCAACGCTGACGGACAGAGTCAGGACGGGTTCGTGGCCATCCGGATCCGCGGGGACGGCGGATGTATCGAGGACAATGAAATCTGGGGCGCCGGGTCCGGAATCATCCTGACCGGCTGTTCACATTTCCGGGTTGCCCGGAACCGGATCAAGATCGGCTGTGCCGGTCATGGCATCTATGTCATGGGCCACATGAGCTGGCCACTGGACTGGGCCACCAACCCGGACGCCAAACCGCACCCGGTGATCGGCAGTTACTCGAACCGGGTGCTGATCGAGGAAAACCGCATCGAGGCTCATTCCGAACGCGCGCGGGATTTCTGCTATTTCAACTACGGGGCCGAATTCTGCCTGGCGGCCCGCAACCACATCGGCCCGATGCAGGTCAACAACGATTGCGAAGGACTCGCGTTCCATCTCTGGCCGGCCAAGTGGGCCAAGCCCAAAGTCGCGTGTATGGCACCCACCCGCTACCGCATCCTTGATCCGGACGGCGAAGTCCGGCGCGAAGAACTGGTCGGCAGTGTCCTCCAGGTACTGGACGGCGCCGGTATCGGGCAGCTCCGGACCGTGGTGGCCCGCGAGGGCAACGAGGTGGAAATCGACCGGCCGTTCCGTTACCCGCCGGGATCGGACAGCGTGATCGCCTTCTCCGCACCACCCCCTTTCCGGGGCATGACCGTGGTGGATAACATCGTCGAGCACACCGGCGCCAACATCCTGCTCTGGGGCGATACCCAGGACGTGGTGGTGGATGGCAACCTGTGCCGCGATAACGGCCATATCACGGTCTGGTCCATCCGCAGCGCCGCGGCACAAAAGGTCTGGGGCGGCGCCGCCTTCACGCAGATCCTGCACAACCGCAGCGAAACCGCATGGATGAACCCGGAAACCCCGGAACAAGCGGCGAATCATTTTGGCGGGGGCATCGGGAACCCCTGCAGCCGGGACATGAACGTGCACCCACCGGTGGGGTTCGATTTCCTCGGGATGATCATCCGCGACAATGCCTGCCGGAACCAGAGCGGGATTGTGTACCGGACCCGGTTTGTCAAGGGCGACCAGGTTTGGAAGCTTCACGACGCGGGGATCGTGGTCGAACGGAACTATTCGGAAGACGGCCGGTTCGGTGTGGCGGTCGAGGCGGACGCCCCGGCCGTGGTCCGCGCCAACCGCGCCCGGCGCACCCGCTGGCCGGTCGTCCGTTTTCCGCCCGTGTCGCCGGCAAGCTCGGAATGGTAACTACGATGGTTGCACGATACCACAGATGGCCCTTGGTGGTTTTAGCGCTGATTCCAGTGCTGGTACCGACCGTCGGCCTGGCCCAACGTTATTGGGACGGTGGTGCGGGAACGAACCGCAGTTGGCTGAACGCCACCAACTGGTCCGGCAATACGGTTCCCACGAGTACGGATGATGCCTATGTCGGGAGCGCCACGCTCCAGGTCACAACAGCGACCGTGAACCGGGTGACCGGCATCTGCCGACGCCTCACCATCGGAGACGGGGGAGGCACCACCGGGCGCGTCCACGTCACGACCGGCCATCTGGCCATGGCCGAGTGCCTCTACCAGGGCAACAACACGGGGCATGGCACGCTCGATCAGGACGGAGGCACCTGCACCGTGGTTGTCACCGCCTACATCGGCAATCATGCATCGTCGTCCGGGCGGTACATTCTCCGAAATGGCGCACGGTTGATTACGAAGAACCTCCTGCTCTGCCAGAACGCCGGGAGCCGGGGCTTGGTTGACCAAGGGGAGAACACGTCGGTCATCGTTACCTCGGCGGTAACCATCGGGAGCGCGGACGCCGGCACCTACCTGCTCGACCGCGCATTCATGGGGACATCGAATGTGCCCGCGGTAGATCCCGCATTCCGGGTCGGCAACGCCGCGAACGGCGCACCTTCCCTTTACTGGCAACGGGGCGGAACGAACCGCGTGGCCGGCAACATCCGCATTGCCGATGTCGCCAAGTCCAGGGGCCTGATGGTGTTGACTAACCGGGCCGTGCTGAAGGCTGGAGCCCTCACGGTGGCCTGGTACGGGACAGGTTCCCTGGAACAGGTCGACGGGTCGATGGTTGATCTGCAGGGAGGGCTCACCATCGGCGTGCGCGGGAGCGGCCCTGCCTGGGGGGACTATCTTCAGCTTGGCGGAATACTGACCGGAGCCGGGAGTATGACGGTGTGCACCGAAAGCGGGGTACGCGGATTCTACCGCGGATGGGGCACCAACGCCCTGGGCGGGGCATTCACGATGAACGGGCTCACGGTGGCGGACGGGCGGGGCGCCGCACGTGACCTCGTCATCACGAACTACAGTTCGCTGGCCAACTCGATCGCCAACGGCACGACCCAGACAAACGGCTGGTTCGCCCGGAACAAGGGCCGGCTGGTACTGAAGCGGATACCGTCGGCGACCACGATGCTTTGGGGGGAGAGCGGGAGCGACGTCGATCTTGTCAATGCCATGAAGATCGTCCTGACGGGATACGGGGGATCCGGGAGCCTGCAGGCGTCACTGTATGCGTCCGATCATCCATCGGTGCCACCCTACCGGCCCGGAGCCGCTCCGGTGGGAATCTGGCATCTGGAGGCCGACGGTTTCACTTTCGCGTCTGCACGGGTCTCATTCCGCTATGACCATGTTCAGGCAGCGGCGCTAGGCATCGAGAACGTCCTGCAGGTCTATGCGCACACCGGCGGGACCTGGGACCGGTGGGAATCTGTTACCCTCCAGGGGTTGGACACCGTGAACAAGCGGATTGCGGCCAGCAACGTGACCGCGTTGGCGTGGTTCGCGATCGGTCACAACCTGCCCGTATTCCAGGGGGCCGTGTTCATGGTGAAGTAGTCGAATGGGATGGCTCGTCCTGGCAGACAAACAAGACCAGTTGTTTTGTATTTGATGGTTGAAATATGGTTGCTGAACAGGTCGCATCCAATTGCAGATAAGCTTGTTGCGATTATAAAGGCTCGGAATGGAGCCCCGTATCAATCGCAGACTTTCAGGATCTCGGTTCCCGGCAGGCCATTAAACAAGCAAGAATGTGGGAGATGGTTACTTCGGGAGATTCCGGAATTCATCCCAGGCATTTTTGACCGCTTCAACAAGGTTTCGGGAACGGTTATATCCCCGTTTCTCAATCGTACGGGCGGCAACGCATGCTGCGGTGAAATCGGATTGGCTTGCAACTGCAATCAACTGACGCAGGTCGGCTGCATCTTGTGGACGTGTCCGATCATCGCGAGCCAACAATTTAAGAACTATCAGATGGTGTACCCGGGCTACCGGCACAACAATCTGTTGAAACACATGAAGTGGTTCGGCCTCTGCGCAAATCTCCGCTTCGATTCCCGAGGAGGCGAATAGAAGATCCAGCATCATGCCCTGGGGTTTTTCACCGAAGGGTGCCATACGTACGGTGGCCAGACGATGTGTCGCCTCCTGTTCAACGGTTGCCATGGCACGGAATCCCGAGGCACGAAGACTATGGACGAGCGCTTCAGCTGATGGGTCGTCGGTCATGGCCACGGCAAGATCCACGTCGCGCGTGAAACGTGGCTCTGTCCGTACAGAGACGGCCAGTCCGCCGACGAGAGCCCAAACCTGATCCTGCCCCTTGAGAATCACGGCGATTTGCAGCAAAAGATCTTCCACCTGATTCATGGCGTCTGCTCCCGGACACGGACAGCACCGGCGGTATCGCCCGGGAAGGGATCGTCTGCCCGACACAGCCAGGCGGATAACATGGCTTCGATCTGCGCCTCGGTTGAGGTTGGATGACGCCGTTTGATGTTCTGACGCATCAGCTCAATACCCGCATTGATCAGCTGTGCCGTAGTCGCGGCATTGTTCATGTATTTGTCAGCGTCACGCATGTGTCCAATATGCCAAAATTTACGATCCCCTTCAAGTGAAACAACACCACCGAAACCGTGGAGTAGATTCTGAAATGGTTTGCCGATCGGGGGGTGATATGGCATGGTAACGCGGTTTTTGCGGACCCCAATCAACGAGACGGCATGTTCAAAACACAGGTGGCCAGGGACTATCCGGATTATCTGCGGGATGAGTCCAGACGAAGCGGCTCGGCGGATGGAATTGCTTTTCCACAGACCGAAGCGGATATGATTGCGCTGTTGCGCGTGGCGGCGAAGGACCATGCCGGTGTCACCATCCAGGGTGGGCGCACCGGTATCTCTGCCGGCGCGGTTCCGGAGGGTGGCTGCATCCTCAATCTCGGCCGTTTCAACCGTTTCCGCGCCGTCCGGCAGACCGATTCCGGCTTCAACCTGGTGCTCCAGCCCGGCGTATTGTTGTCGGAAATCCGCCAGTTCCTGGCGGGGCAGGATGTCGATTTCGATTGGCCGGCTGATGCGGATCCCGCCGTGCTGGGGCGGTTCCGCCAGTCAGGCCGTTGGATGTTCACGCCGGATCCCACGGAAACCTCCGCCACCATCGGGGGCATGACGGCATGCAATGCGTCCGGTGCCCGTTCGTTTGCCTATGGGCCAACCCGCCGGCATATTGACCGGATCCGGGTGGCCTTGGCGGATGGTGATTTGCTGGATCTGCGGCGCGGGGCTGTTCGTGCCGATGGTCGCCGGTTCCGCCTCACCACGGTGGGGGGACGGGTGATGGAGGGGATGCTGCCCGCCTATACCATGCCGGCCGTGAAGAATGCCGCCGGCTATTATGCCATGGATGACATGGACCTGGTTGATTTGTTCATCGGGTCTGAGGGTACGCTGGGCATCCTGACGGAAATCGAGATACGGTTGATGCCCGTGCCCGGCGCCGAATGGGGAGTCATGGCCTTTTTTGACGGGGAGGCTGGTGCGTTGCGCTTTGTCGAGCAGGTGCGGGCAACGCCGGACCGGCTCGTGGCCCTGGAATTCTTCGATGCGCATGCGCTGGATTTGTTGCGCGCACAGAAGCGCGACAACCCGGCATTCCATGCGATTCCCGACATGGACCCCGCCTGGCATACGGCGGTCTACGTGGAGTTCCACGGCGCAACGGATGACCAGTTGGAAACGGCCCTGATGAACGTGATGGAACGGCTGGAACCCTACGGGGGCTCGGAATCGGCAACCTGGACCGCGGCCAATGAACGCGAGATGGAGCCATTGAAGTTTTTCCGGCATGCCATCCCGGAGTCGGTGAACCTGTGCATCGACCAACGTCGCAAGCAGGAACCCAAGCTGACCAAGCTGGGGACGGACCTGTCGGTGCCCGATGCCCGGCTGGCGGACATCTTCCGGCTTTACCATGAATCGCTCGATTCCGCGGGCCTGGAATACGTTATTTTCGGGCATGTCGGAAACAACCATGTACACGTGAATATCCTGCCCCGCAACCTGGACGATTACCAGCGGGGCCGTGCCTTGTACCTGGGGTGGGCGGATCGTGTGGTGGCGATGGGGGGCAGTGTGTCCGCCGAGCATGGGATCGGCAAATTGAAGTGTGCGCTGCTGGAACGGATGTTCGGCACGGCTGGAATTGAACAGATGCGGGCTGTTAAGCGGTTGCTGGATCCCGAGGGACGTTTGAACCGGGGCAGCCTGTTCGCGTGGAATCTTTGATTCAGACAAGCAGAAGGGGGCGGGAATGAAAGCGGTGATGTTGACGGGTATTCGCAAGGTGGCGGTTCGTGAGGTTCCGGAACCGGTGATCCAGACGGCACGCGATGTGCTGATCCAGGTGGGAAGCGTGGGGGTCTGCGGGTCCGATGTGCATTATTATGCCACCGGGCGGATCGGGAGCCAGATTGTCAAGTACCCGTTCCGGGTTGGCCATGAATTTTCCGGCAGGGTTCTCAAGGTCGGACGGTCTGTCACGCGGGTGCGGCCGGGTGACCGGGTGACCGTGGATCCGGCCATGTTTTGCGGGCATTGTGACCAGTGCCGGATTGGCCGGTTTCATACCTGCCGCAAGCTCAAGTTCCTGGGATGTCCCGGACAGGCGGAAGGATGCTTCTGTGAACGGGTTGTCATGCCCGAAGCCTCCTGTTTCAAGGTGAAGCGCACCACCACCCTGGAATTGGCCGCCCTGGTGGAGCCGCTGAGTATCGGGTATTACGCGGTTCAGCAGTCCCTTCCGATGAAGGGGGCACGGGTGGGGATCCTCGGATGCGGCCCGATTGGCCTGAGCGTGCTGTTGCCGGCAAAGTTGCAGGGAGCCCGGCGGATTTATGTGACGGACAAGATCGATTCCCGCCTGGCCGCCGCACGCAAGGCCGGCGCCTGCTGGGGCGGTAATCCCGGCAAGACCGACGTCGTCACGGCCGTGCAGAAGGCCGAGCCACTCCTGCTGGACGTGGTGTTCGAGTGCTGTGGTGAACAAGCCGCGCTCGACCAGGCCGTTGAAATGCTCAAGCCGGGCGGCAAGCTCATGCTGATCGGGATCCCGACCGTTGACCGTATTTCCTTCAGCATCGACAAGCTTCGCCGCAAGGAGATCTGCATCCAGAATGTACGGCGGCAGAATGAGTGCGTGGAGGCCACCCTCGAACTGGTGGAGCACCATCGGATCCGCCCGGACTTCATGATTACGCACCGGTTCAGCCTGGATGAAACCCAGGAAGCGCTGGATCTCGTGGAGCACTACCGGGACGGTGTCGTCAAGGCCATGATCAACGTTGAACCGTAGAACAGGGGACGGATATGGGGAAAGCACGCAACGCTATTGAATCCCGGTTGAATGATTTCGATCCGGCCATACGGCAGGCGGCCCTGCGCGAGTTGCTGGCCGGCAAATCGCCCGCCTTTCCGGCGCCGGGCGAAAATGTGAACATGCACCTGCATTCCTTTTATTCCTACAATTCGGAAGGGTATTCGCCCCTGCGCCTGGTGTGGGAATGCCGGCGTGCCGGATTGCAGGCTGCCGCGTTGTGCGATTTTGATGTGCTGTTGGGGCTCGAGGAGTTCCTGTCGGCCGGCCGGACCCTGGGCTTGCGCACGTCGGTACACCTGGAGACGCGCGCCTACGTGAAGGATTATGCGCGGCAGGAATTGAGTTCGCCCGGGGAACCGGGTGTGACCTACATCATGGGCGGCGGATTCAGCCGGATGCCCGCCGCCGGGACGGAACCCGCACGCGAACTGGAGGCCTACCGCCAGCGGGCTCGTGCACGCAACCTTGACGTAGTGGGCCGGGTCAACCCGCACATGGGACCCGTGGCCATCGATTATGCGCGGGATGTCGAGCCCCTGACACCGGTGGGGACCGCCACCGAACGCCATATCATCAGCGCCTACGTGCACCGGGCGATTGCCGTGCTGAAGACCCCGACAGCCGTGGCGGCTTTCTGGTCGGAACGCCTCGGACGCCCGGCGGAGGATGTGGTTGAGCTGATGGCGGATCGCCCGGCATTCGAGGAACTGGTCCGGTCAAAGCTGGTCAAGAAGGGGAGTGTCGGCTATCAGCAACCGTCACCGACGACCTTCCCGGCGATCGAGGATTTTGTGCGCTGGGTGCGATCGTGTGATGCGATACCGATGATCACCTGGCTGGACGGGACCAGTGACGGGGAAGCCGATGGCCGCAAACTCCTGGAATGCCTGGAAGGCATGGGATGTGCCGCGTTGAACATCGTGCCCGACCGCAACTGGAATATTGCCGATCCGGCCAAGCGGGCAGTCAAGACCGCCAAATTGCGCGAAATCGTGGCGGAGGCGGTCCGCATGGACCTGCCGGTGAATATCGGGACCGAGATGAACAAGCAGGGATTGCCGTTTGTGGACGATCTTGCCGGTGAGGCGCTCAAGCCGTATCGTGATGTGTTTGTGGCCGGGGCACGGGTCATGGTGGGGCAGACCCTGCTGGCGCGTTATGCCGGATTCCCGTACCTGGGTGCGGCGGCCCAGGCGGCGTATCCGACCCGGCGTCTGCGCAACGGGTTTTTCGGCACGGTCGGGGCATTGACCGCGCTGGATGTCCGCCAGGGTGATGCGTTGGATTCCATGGGCGCTGAGAAGGCCCTCCGGTGGTTCGAGGATTCGGTACGCGTCGCGGCACGTGCCTGACGTGAAAGGAAGCACCATGACGAAGCAGATGCAGGCGGCGGTAATGCGGAAACCCGGTGTGATTGAAGTGACCAGCGTGCCCTGTCCGGAACCCAAGGCGGGCGAGGTGTTGCTGAAGGTTGAGGCCTGCGCCTTGTGCGGGACCGACCAGCGGGTGTTATCCGGCGAAAAGGCGGTGGATGTTTCGATTGTGGGGCATGAAATCACCGGCCGGGTCGAGGCGGTTGGCGCCGGTGTGACGGGGTGGCGGGCCGGCCAGCGCTGCGTGGTGCAGACGGTGATCGGTTGCGGCCGGTGCCCGATGTGCCGGGTCCATCGTGAGAACCTGTGCGAAAATACCTTCAAGGCCATCGGGTACCAGTTTGACGGGGGCTTTGCCGAATACATGATCATGCCCAAGGTGGGGGTCGACCAGGGGTGCCTGATCCCGATTCCCGACACGCTGCCGGCCGACCAGGGAACCCTGATCGAGCCCTTGAGCTGCTGTGTCAACGGAATGGCGTACCTGCCGATGGAACAGCTCGATTCCGCGCTGATCTTCGGGGGAGGGATCATCGGGGTGTTGAACGGGCTGGTGGCCCATGCCCGGGGTTGCAAGCGCGTGGCCATCGCCGACGTGTCCGAGGAACGCCTGGGACTGCTCAAGCGGCTCGGGCTTCCTTTCGCCGCCTATGTCAACAGCCGGACCACCCGCATTGAAGACTGGGTGCGGGACTGGACGGGGGGACGCGGTGTGGACGCCGTGGTGGTGGCAGCTTCTGTCAAGGCACTGGTCACGCAGGGCATACGCCTGCTGGCGCGTGCGGGACACCTGTCGATCTTTGCCGGATTGCCCAAGTCCGATCCGGTGGAACCGACGGACCTGAACGTGATCCATTACCGGGAACTGAACCTCCATGGGGCCAACAGCTCCGCCATCGACGCGTACCGGACGGCGCTTGATTTCGTGGTGTCGAAGCGGATTGATGCCGGGCGACTGGTTACGCACCGGTTTCCGTTGAGCGCGTTCCATGAAGCGGTGAAGACACAGGCGGATCCCTCGACGGGGGCTTTGAAGGTGGTAATCGTGCCCTGACGGGTACGGGTTCTTGAAACAGACCAGGAAGGAAAGGCATGATGAAAAACAAGCGCATAGAGCAGGCGTACCGGCTGGCCAGTGAACAGTATGCGACATGGGGTGTTCGGACCGACCAGGTCCTGAAACGGATGGCCCGGGTGCCGGTGTCCCTCCATTGCTGGCAGGGCGACGATGTGCATGGATTTGAAACCACGGTCGGCAACCTGGCGGATGGCGGCATCATGGCAACCGGCAATTATCCCGGGCGGGCACGCAACGCCGATGAACTCCGGGCCGACCTGGATCTGGTCTGGAAACTGGTGCCCGGAAAGCACCGTATCAACCTGCATGCCCTGTATGCCGAGACCAATGGCAAGCGCGTCGAACGCAATGCGCTGGAATTCCGTCATTTCAAGCGGTGGGCGGACTGGGCGAAGTCCCGCAAGCTCGGGGTGGATTTCAACCCGAGCTGTTTCGCGCATCCGATGGCATCCACCGGATTCACCCTGTCCAGTGCCGATCCGGCGGTGCGTCGTTTCTGGGTGGAGCATTGTCAGGCGACCCGGGCCATTTCCGAAAAACTGGGCAAGGCGGTTGGAAGCCCCTGTATCCACAACATCTGGATCCCGGACGGGATGAAGGATGTTCCCGTGGACCGCAAGGCGCCCCGGGAACGGCTGGAAGCGTCGCTGGACAAGATCCTCGGACCAGCCCGGAACCGCGCCCATGTTCGTGATGCGGTGGAAGGCAAGCTGTTCGGTATCGGGTCCGAATCCTACGTGGTCGGGTCGCATGAATTCTACCTCGGCTATGCGGTCAAGCACGGCACCCTGTTGTGCCTGGATGCCGGGCATTTTCATCCCACGGAGACGATCGCGGACAAACTCTCCGCGACCCTGATGCATCTGGATGAAGTGCTGCTGCATGTCAGCCGCGGGGTCCGCTGGGACAGCGACCATGTGGTGATCCTGTCGGACGACCTGAAGTCGACGGCTGAAGAGGTGGTGCGGGGCGGATACCTGGACCGGGTGCATATCGGTTTGGATTATTTTGATGCCAGCATCAACCGGGTGGTGGCGTGGACCGTCGGCATGCGGGCCATGCTCAAGGCGATGCTCATGGCCATGCTGGAGCCGACCGACCTGTTGCGCAAGGCCGAGAACCGGGGCGATTTCAGCGGGCGGCTGGCCCTGCTGGATGAACTCAAGACCCTGCCGGTCGGTGCCGTGTGGGGATATTACTGCGAACAGCAGGGGGTTCCGGGGGGCCGGGAGTGGCTCGATACGGTCCGGAAATACGAACACGATGTGCAGGCCAAACGGCGGTAATTTTCCGTCCAAACCAACGAAAGGAAACGATCATCATGGCATCCGTGAAACAAGACCTGGTTCAATATGGTATTAAAATCGCGCAGGCCCGCCTCGTGGCGGGAGCCGGCGGCAACATCAGCGCACGGGATGGCAACATCATCTGGATGAAACCCAGTGGATTTGCCATGGACGACATGACGCCCGATGACCTGTGCGGCATGGATCTCGATTCCGGCAAACAGGTGCAGGGGACCAACAAACCCACATCCGAAGTCAACATGCACCTCGCGATTTACCGGGTGCGGCCGGAAATCAAGGCCATCTTCCACACCCATTCGGCCTGGGCGTCGGGGGTGATCAGCGGCGGCGTCGAGATGCAGCCGATGTTTGCGGAATTCGTCAACGACCTGGGACGCACGGGCACGGTGCCGTACGTGACGCCCACCACCCAAATGCTGGCCGATGCGATGAGCGAGAAGGCACGGACCTGCGATACGATCTTCATGGTCAACCACGGGGTGCTGGCGGTTGGCGTGACCATGAAACAGGCCTATTACCGCTGTCTGGTGGTGGAAGATGCCGCCAAGTCGTATGTGGCTGCCACGATCGTCGGCAAACCGAGTTTCCTGAACGACAAGCAGGTGGCGGATTTGATGGCCCTGGACGGACCGAAGCACCGTGTGAAAATGATGCAGGGAGGTTGACGGATGAGTGCAACCCGCATGCTGGCGGTGGATTTCGGGGCGTCCGGCGGCAAGTGTTTCAGCGGGACGTTGGAATCGGGCCGTTTCACCATGGAGGAAGTGCACCGGTTTGCCCATGAGGGGGTCTCCCTGTTCCTGGCGGACCGAAAGGGGACCCTGGAGGAGCGGACGGTCTGGGATGATACCTACCTGTACCAGCAGATCCTCAAGGGCATCCAGGCATACCGGCGTGTCTGTGGTCAGAAGCTGGATTCCATCGGGATCGATACCTGGGGCGCAGACGGTCACCTGTTGTCCGCGGATGGCGACCTGTTGGGGAAAGTATACTGTTACCGCGATCACCGGTTGGACCGGATGGTGGAACAGGTCAAGCAGCGCATCGATGCCCGTCGCGTGTATGAAATCACGGGCATCCATTTCCAGCCGTTCAACGTGAGCAATCAATTGCTCTGGCTGGCACAGAATCGTCCTGGTTTGTTTGGTGACGGGGTGTTTTACCTGCCCATTCCATCCCTGTTTTACCATTACCTCGGGGGCGTGCATTCGGTTGATTCAACCTGGGCCAGCGTGACCCAGTTGATGGATGCCCGTACTCGTCAATGGAGCGGGGAAATCCTCAACGCCCTGGGTATTCCGGCCACCGTTATGCCGGAAATCGTTGCGCCGGGTACCGTTGTGGGACGGTTGCATGAGCCGCTGGCACGCCTGGTGGGTGTGGATCCGGCCCGGCTTGTAGCGGTTGCCGCCCATGATACGGCGAGTGCTTTTGCGGCGGCACCGGTATCGGATCCGGCGCGGTCCCTGATCATCAGCTCGGGAACCTGGTCGCTGGTCGGCAAGCTGGTGGCTCAGCCCATCACGTCACCGGCCGCGATGGCGGCCAACATCAGCAATGAGGGCGGTATCGGGAACACGCGGTTCCTCAAGAACTGCATGGGCATGTGGTTGGTCCAGGAACTCCGACGCGGTTGGGCGGTTGCCGACGGCAAGGAGATGAGCTGGAAGGAAATGGACCGGATCACATTGGAAGCGCCGTTGTCAACGGCCTGGATCGATCCGGACCATGCCAGTTTCTATAATCCGGCCAACATGGAACAGGCCATGATCGAATGCTGCCGGAAGACCGACCAGCAGGCTCCGAAGGACCGGGGCGGCATGATCCGGATGGTCTACGAAAGCTTGGCGTTGAAGTATCGTTTTGTCAATGAGCAGATCGATGCCGTCAGCGGATCCACGACCACCGCGGTGCATATCGTGGGCGGGGGAAGCAAGAACATCATGCTGAACCAGTGTGCCGCCGATGTGCTGGGGCTGCCGGTTTACGCCGGCCCGGAGGAAGCCACGGCCGTGGGGAATTTCATGATCCAGGCGATGGGGCTTGGATTGATCGGGTCCATGCAGGAGGCGCAGCCGGTGATACGCCAGGCGTTCCCGATCCGGGAATTCAAACCGGTTGATACGGCACGTTGGAACCCGGTGTACGACCGGTTCAAGCAGGTTTGCCTGAAGCCGGGCTGAAGTCGGCAAACAGGAACGTGTGGTCGGAGGGGGAGGGGAGCAGGCGGGGCGCGAGATCGATGGAGCAGTCGCACGAGGTGCGGACCAGCGGTTTTGTGACCAGGATGTGATCCACCCGCCATCCCATTTTCCGTTTAACGGCGTTGACGGTCCGGTAATCGAAGAATGTGTAATGGCCGGGTTCCGGGTGGTGCCGGCGGAAGACGTCCGTGAATCCCCATGAAACGGTGTCGGCAAAGGCGGCGCGGACATCCCGGTGATAACACACATGGTCTTCCTGGTCGGCCGCGTTGTGGACATCTTCCGGGGCGGGTGCGATGTTCAGGTCGCCCAACCAGGCGATCGGCTGGTTGGGTTGGTAGTGCCGGTCGAAAAACGATTTCAGACGCCTGAACCATTCGAGTTTATAGGCGAACATCGGATGGTCCAGGCTTCGCCCCTGCGGGACGTAGGTGTTGACGATCTGCAGGGATCCAAAACGGGCAGCCACCAGGCGGGTTTCGTCGGGGGATTTCCCGTCATCCAGGCCGAATCGGATTTCGTCCGGTTTCTCGCGTGAGACGATCGCTACGCCGTTGTAGGACTTTTCACCACGGAACACCACCTGGTATCCCGCACCGCTGAAACCTTCCGTGGGAAAATCGGCGTCCTGGACTTTGGTTTCCTGCAGGCACAGGACGTCGGGTTGATGCGTGGCAAGCCAGTCCAGGATGATTGGCAGGCGGCTTCGGACCGAGTTGGCATTGAAGGTTGCCAGACGCATGGAAAGGTCAGGGGGTGGTTATGACGCCGGTGAAAACGTGGGCGGCGGGCCCCAACAGGGTGACGTCGGTGGCACTATCGCCGGACAGTTTGAAGTCGACCGTCAGCACATCGCCGCTGGCGGCTTTGACCAGGACCGGCGCCTTGACTTTTCCCGCGCGGGCCATGACCAGGGCGCTGGCAACGATCCCGGTTCCGCAGGCCAGCGTTTCGGCTTCAACGCCGCGTTCATAGGTGCGGATGTTCAGCGTGGACGGCCCGGTGATCTGAACAAAATTGGCGTTGGTACCGGCGGGCTTGAAGTCGGGGTGGTACCGGATGGCGGCGCCGAGTCGGGCCACGTCGCAGGCCGCGAGATCGGGAATTTCGGCAACGGCATGGGGAACTCCGCTGTTCACGAAACCGATGGTGAGGGGGGTGCCGGCTGCTTCCAGTGCGTGGTTCAGGCGCCAGTCGCGGGGTGTGGTCATGAACAGGCGGACCTGGTTGCCGTTGCATTCCGCCCGGAGGACGCCGGCCACGGTATCGATGGTCATCTGTTGCGGGGCGGCCCCGATCTCGTAAGCCAGACGGGCGACACATCGTGCCCCGTTGCCGCACATTTCAACCTCGGACCCGTCGGGGTTGAAAAACCGCATGCGGAAGTCGGCACGTGTGGAGGGTTGGATCAGGATGATGCCCTCGCACCCGATGCCGGTACGCCGGGCGGCGATGCGGGCGATCCATTCCTTGTCCCGGGAGGGGAAGGTCATGGACCGGTCATCCAGCAGGATGAAATCGTTGCTTGCGCCGTGCATTTTCCAGAAATCAAGTTTCATCAGGTTCCTTTCATCCATTGCTGAACCCGTTCCCACCAGGTGGGAGGGGGAGGGGTGGGGGCCGGAATGGCGATGACGGTTGATTGTTTGATCAAATCCGCCAGGATGTTCAGGCTTTCCTGCAAGACGAGGTCCGTGTCCGGTTTGACCTTGGGGGTGTCCTCTTCGGACTCGAACTGCTGTTGCAGATCACGGAGGGATTGTTCGGTTTGTGCCATCTGGCGCCGGGTATCCAAATCCAGGGACAGTTCCCTGGTCTCCTGCATGGCGGTGAGGCGGGCCAGCAGGTTGGTGTATGCCTGAAAACGGGGGTCCTGCTGCCGGCGCAGGATGGACTGACGGACCAGGTGCCCGACGGGTTCATCCAGGGATGTGACCGGGGTGAAGGGGACCGTCAGGATCGTGGAACACTCCATGGCGTTGGGAAGGGCATCTTCGCCGATGGCCAGAATGTCCATGGGTGAGGGGATGATGATGTGGGGGGTGACGCCGCGCAACTGGGTGGATTGTCCGGTCACCCGGTAATATCCGGCGTTGGTCACCCGGATCGCCCCGAAGCGCTCGTCACGGGCCAGATCGACGATGGTTTGAACCGTACCCTTGCCATGGGTCTTTGAATCCCCGATCACAACGGCCCGGCCGTAATCCTGGAGGGCACCTGCGAGGATCTCGGACGCCGACGCGCTGAGGCGGTTGACCAGCACCACCAGTGGCCCGTCATAGACGGTTGCGGGGTCGGGATCCGACAGCACCCGTATGCCCTGGCGTTCGACCACCTGGACAATGGGGCCGCTGGAGAGGAACAAGCCGCTCATTTCAACGGCGTCGACCAACGAACCGCCTCCGTTGTTGCGGAGGTCAAGCAGGATGCCGCTTACGTTTTCCCGGGTCAGCTTGTGAAGGAGTAGACGGACATCGCGTGCGGAACTCTTGACGTTGGGTTGATCCCGCTGGCGGGCATCCATGTCCGCATAGAATGCGGGCAGGGATATCACGCCGAGTTGCCGTGCCACGCCATCCGGGGACTGGACCGTATGGACCCGTGAAGTGGCCGCCTGTTCCTCCAGTTTCACTTCGTCCCGCAGGATATCCACAATCTTGGTGGAAGCGCCGGAGGGGTCATCCGCCGGGATGACCACCAGCACCACCCGGGTGTTGGGTTCGCCACGGATCAGCCGGACCACTTTGGTGAGGGGCCAATGCAGGATGTCGACGGGTGGCGCCGTGTCTTCTCCAACGGCGATGATCCGATCTCCCGGCTTCAGGCGGATATCCCGTTTATCCCGGGAGGCGGGGCCGCCGGGAATCAGGCGGACGACCTGTGCGGACCCCTCCTCAGACCGGAGCAGGGCACCGATGCCGACCAGCGAGAGGCGCATATCGATGTTGAAATCCTCGATCTCGGTTGGGGACATGTAATCGGAGTGGGGGTCGTAGGCTTGCGCGAATGCGCTCAGGTAGCGCTGGAAAATGCCGTCGGCATCGGTGTCCTCTGCCAGGGTCAGCATCTGGCGATACCGTTTGCGGATGAATTCGACGGGAGGAAGATGGGTGTCGGTGGTGTCGATGGCGTCGGGGGTCACGGAATTGGTGCGGTCGCCGCGTTCCTGGAGCAGGGTTATCTGGATGAACTCGTTGCGGACTTTCTGTGCCCAGATCCGGTTCCATTCCGCATCGGAATCAATCCAGGGGGCCTGGTCGCGTTTCCAGAAGTACTGGTTGGTATCGGCCGGTTGAAAGGGTTCGGCAAGGAGGGTGTCGACGAAACGGCAACGGTCCCGCAGTCGTTCGAGATAACGTTCGTAAACGAGAAAAGGGAAGGTGACATCGCCCGTGCGGATGGCATCGTCCAGGCGGGTGCTTTGTGCGGCAAACTCGCGGATGTCGGCGTTGCGGAAAATCAGGCGGTCGTAGTCCAGGCGGGCGATCAGGTTGCTCCAGGCGCGTTCGGATATGGTGTCGTCGACGGGGATCCTCGATATGTGCTCGTGGGGGAAGATGCGGGTGAAACGTTCGGCGATACGGGCCTGCTGAACCGTTGGCTGGCCGGCAGCCGTCACGTTGGAAGCAAAAATCAGCCAGGCTGCCAGTATCCCGCCGACGAAAGATGACCGATCGGACCGGCAGGCCGGTCCGGGACCAAACAGAATGAAACGATTAAGGGTTGACCGGTCTGTCGGGATTGTCATGTCCTGCTTTGTCGTGTGTGACAACCCCCGATGATGGCCGGATGGCATTCCTAAACGGACAGAATGGCATCCTTGCAGGCTTTCGAGATGCGGAATTTGACCACCTTCTTGGCCGGGATTTCGATGGTGGCCCCGGTGGCCGGGTTACGGCCCATACGGGCTTTACGGTTTACCAGTACCAGTTTGCCGATTCCGGGAACGACAAACTCGTTTGCCGCCTCGGCATAGGCCAGGCTGGCTTGCTCATCAAGGACTTGACTGATTTGCGCTTTGGTGAGTCCGGTCTTTTCGGCCAGGGCGGCGATCACATGCGACTTGGTCATAATTGACCCCCTTGATTGTGTTTGAACGGATTCGTCGGGAACCCGTCACCACTCCATTTCTACTGCATGGCAGGGGATGGGCACAAGCAAAATTCCTGCCGGAAAAGGAATTGCCATGCCATCGGGTGCTGGTATGATGGGTGCAGGTTCACGCATGGCAATAGTATGGTGTGCCAGCTTAGCTCAGTTGGTAGAGCAGGTGATTTGTAATCACCAGGTCGTCGGTTCAAGCCCGACAGCTGGCTCCAGCCATCGGGAGAGCCGGCGTGTCATCGGGGAGGTTTTTCGCATATGGAATTGACACAGGAGCAGAAGGCGACGGTTACACGGTGGGCCGGGGAAGGCGCCGGTCTTTCAGAAATTCAAAAACGACTGGCATCCGAACTGAACATCAAGATGACGTTTATGGACGTTCGTTTCCTGGTGCTGGACCTTAACGTGGAAATCCAGAATGCCAAAACCGCACCAACAACCCCCCTTGTGCAGAAGGCCGGCCCGGATGCCGGAGCGATTGAACCGGATGCCATGGATGCGGATGGTGTGGATTCCGGTGCCGGACTGTCCTCAGTCCAGGTTAGCCTGGACCGTATCATGGTCCCGGGGAGCCTGGTGAGCGGGACGGTGACGTTCAGCGACGGGGTTTCGGCCAAGTGGCAGCTTGACCAGATGGGGCGGCTGGCGGTGGCAACCAGCCAGCCGGGATACAAGCCCAGCCAGGAAGATCTGGCCAGTTTCCAGCAGGAATTGCGATCGCTGCTGGAAAATCGCGGTTTCTAGCCCGGTCATTGCGGGAGTTTTATGGCGCGCATTCGTCTGCTGGCTACGGATCTTGACGGTACGTTGATCGGACCAGCCAACGATTTTCCCCTTTACCGTGAATTTCAATCCCGCCTGGAACAACTGCGGGCGGAGCACCAGTGTTTCTGGGTTGCCTGTACGGGACGTTCGCTGGGCAGTTTCCGGAGTTTCTTCAGGCCCATGCAGGCGTTGGGGCTTGAACCGGATTTCGTCGTGGTCAGTCACGCCTATATCTTCAGCCTTTCGCCGCTTGGATACGTGCCCCATTTCTGGTGGAGCCTGCGGGTACGCCTGAACATGTGGCTGCACGCGCGACGGGTGCGGTTTATCCTCCAGGAGTGGCACCGTCAGTTGATCCGCATGACGCTCGGATGCAAGACCCTGTTGCGGCGTCCGGACCGGATGCTGTTGCATTTTGAATCGGAAGCATCGGCACGAATGGGCGCCAACCTGTTGAGAAGCCGATTGGGGGACCTGCCCAACGTGCAGGTTTTTGAATACCGGAATCACGTGGATGTACGGCCGGTTCCCTTCACCAAAGGGATAGCCCTGCACGAACTGGCCGGACAGTTGGGGGTCGATACCTCCATGGTCCTGGCAATCGGCAACGGGCATAATGACCTGAGCATGTTGAATGGACTGGTTGCCGGGATGGTGGCATGCCCCGCGAATTCAGAGCCGGAGGTCATGGATGCGGTACACCGGGCGGAGGGCCATGTGGCCTCGACCGCTGCTTTGGCGGGGGTCCTGGAATCCATGGAGGCATTTCAGCGTGGCACGGTGAACAGTGCACTGCCCGGCTGGTGGATCAATCCCGCGGAACGGGACGGCCCGGATTACAACCTGCGGATGCGTTCGGAACACCGGTCCGGCGGTTGCCTGTCGAAGGGGCTCCTGATACTCCTGGTTATCTACACCGTCCTGGTGGTGTTTGCGAGATTCGGCATTGTGCCGCTGGCCCGCTGGATACTGGCGCCGCTGGACCTGATGATTGCGTGGTTGGCCCGCTGCTTCCTATAGCGGGGCAGATTTACGTCAGGTCCCGGCTTCTTCCCTGGGCAGTTTCCGGTACAACGTGGCGAGGCTGATCTTGAGTGAACTGGCCGCTTTTTCCTTGTCTCCGCCATACATGGCGATGACCTGTTTCAGGTAATCGGTTTCCTTCTTTTGGAGAAAGGCCTTCAGGGATTCGAACTGGTGGCCGGTTGGGATGTTGCCGGATGGCGATGTGCCCGCGGGGCCTTGCAGTTTGACCGTTTCCAGGATGCGGGGCGGGAGGACATCGGGGGTGATGATGTTATCATGGGCAAAGGTCAGGGCATGCTTGATCGCGTTTTCCAGTTCCCGGACATTGCCGGGCCAGGAATAGTTACGGAGGATGTCGATGACAGCCGGGTCGAGTTCCGGCGGTTCCCGGCCCTGGGGGATTTCAGCCCGGAGCACGTGGCAGGCGAGTGGAATGATATCTTCAGGCCGGTTGCGGATTGGTTCGATGGTGATGTTGATGACGCTCAGGCGGTAATACAGGTCTTCGCGGAAGAGTCCCTGCTTCATCAGTTGCTCGAGCGGAGAATTCGTGGCCGCCAGCACCCGGGCCTGGACGGGAATATTCTCGTTACCGCCGACCCGCCGGATTTCCTTTTCCTGGAGCACCCGTAGCAGTTTGCTTTGAATAGCGAGCGGCATGGATCCGATTTCGTCGAGGAATATCGTACCGTCGCCGGCGGCTTCAAACAGGCCTTTGCGGGTACAAATGGCGCCGGTGAAGGCCCCTTTGACGTATCCGAACATTTCCGATTCCAGGAGTGGTTCGGGCAGGGCGGCGCAATTCACGGCTAGAAATTTCATGCTCTTGCGACGGCTGTGTGCGTGAATGGCCTTGGCCACCAATTCCTTGCCGGTTCCGCTTTCCCCATAGATCAGGACGGTGGTGTCGGTGGGGGCCACCCGCTCGATCATCTCGCAGACGGCCCGCATGGAGGGGCTTTCGGCCACGATGTTGTCGAACCGATACTGGGTTTTCAGACGGCTCTTGAGATTCTGGTTCTCTGCCAGCGCTTCCTTGTATTCCAGTGCCCGACGGATCGTGATCAGGAGTTCGTCAACCTTGAACGGTTTGGTCACATAGTCGAAGGCCCCCTGCTTCATCGCTTCGATGGCGGTTTCGACGGTTCCATAGGCGGTCAACATGATGACGGACATGTCCGTACGGTTGGCCCGCGCCCAATTCAGCAGTTCCATGCCGCCGATCGGCGTCATGCGAATATCCGAGATCATCAGGTCAAACACTTCAATTTCGAGAAATTCAAGTGCCTCTTTGCCTGATTTTGCGCATTTGACGTCGTAGTTCTCGGCTTTGAGAAGGGTATGAAGCACACTTAAAATGGTGGCTTCATTATCGACCAGTAAAATGCGATACATCATTTACCCCACGGATTTAAGACGGCGGGGTCGGACCCTATACCGCCGAATCACTTTTGATAATAGGCATTGGAGTTGAGAAGGGCAAGCGCTAGAATAACGGGGCTTGTTTGAATGGGTGGGTGAAACGACGGGAGCATGCGATGCAAATAGGGTTTATTGGCGGGGGAAAAATGGCTGAAGCAATCGTGGCGGCCTTGATCCGGTCAAAGTTGGCCGGTCCCCATGAAATCTCAGCCGGGGATGTCAGTGCGGAACGGCGTCGGCTTTTGAAGGAACGTTACGGGATCAACATGTATTCACGTAACCGTGTGGTCGTGTCGAATGCCAAAGTCCTGGTGTTGGCCGTGAAACCCCAGGCCATGCAGGAGGTGCTTTCGGAGATAGCCGGGGAAATGACACCTGAACACCTGGTCATTTCCATTGCGGCCGGCAAGCGGCTGGCCTGGCTGGAATCGATCCTGCCGAAAGCACGCCTGGTCCGGGTCATGCCCAACATGCCGGCCATGGTGGGGCATGGCATGAGCGTGTTTTGCGCGGGCCGGGGGGTTACCGCGGTTGACCGGAAAACCGTACAGGAGTTGTTGTCCAGTTTCGGCCGTGTCCTGGAATTGCCGGAGACACGGTTTGACCTGGTCACGGCGGTTAGCGGTTCGGGTCCCGCTTTCCTGGCGTATGTGGTCAACGGCATGATTGAGATGGCGGTTGCAGAAGGATTGGACCGGGACGATGCCGGACTGCTGGCCGTGCAGACCATGCAGGGAACCGCCCGGGTCCTGTTGGACCAGGGGATGGATGCCCGTGCCTTGATCCAGGCGGTAGCCTCGCCGGGCGGAACCACGGAGGCCGGTCTCGCGGTATTGGAGAAATCCAAGATGACGGCGATTCTTCGCGACACCCTGAAGGCCGCCATGCAGCGGAGCGAAGCTTTGAGCAAAGGCTGAACCGCCGGTTGGCGGCGGTTCAGCGGATCTCCCTGCCCGGGGGACGTTCGTCCCCTGATCAGACGGAGGCCGCTTCCTTGATCAGGCACAACGCGATCACTTCGCGCTGGATCTGGTTGGTGCCTTCATAGATCTGGGTGATCTTGGCGTCCCGCATCATCTTTTCGACCGGGTATTCCTTCATGTAGCCGTAGCCGCCGAAAATCTGGACCGCATCCGTGGTCACCCGCATGGCCGTATCGGCTGCAAACAGCTTGCTCATGGCCGATATCTTGGCAATGTCCTTGCTTCCGGTGTCAATGTGGCGGGCGGCCTGGTAAACGAGCAGGCGGGCTGCCTCGACCTGGGTGGCCATGTCGGCGAGCATAAACTGGACGCCCTGGAATCCACTGATGGACTTGCCGAACTGGCGGCGTTGACGGCTGTAGCGGACAGATTCCTCGAGTGCACCGGCGGCGATTCCAAGCGCCTGGGCGGCGACGCCCGGACGGGAGAAATCGAGCGTCTTCATGGCCACGATGAAGCCCATACCTTCCTTGGCAATCAGGTTTTCCTTGGGAATCCGGCAATCCTGGAACACGAGTTCGCTCGTGACGGATGCGCGGATGCCCATCTTGTTTTCCTTCTTGCCGAACGTGAATCCGGGTGTTCCTTTTTCAACGATGAAGGCGCTGGCTCCGCGGGCGCCCTTGGCGCGATTGGTCATTGCGATGACGGAGTAAATTTCAGCCGCACTGCCATTGGTGATCCATTGCTTGGTGCCGTTCAGGATATATTCGTTGCCATCCAGCACGGCCGTGGTGCGGATGCCGCCGGCGTCACTGCCGGCTTCCGCTTCGGTAAGACCGAAGGCGGCCAGGGATTTCCCGGATGCGATGCGGGGCAGAAATTTCTTTTTCTGTTCGTCTGACCCGTAGAGGAGAATGGGATAGGTGCCGAGCCCGGTGGCCGCCAGGGCGAGGGCAATCCCGCCATCCACGCGCGACAATTCCTCGACGGCAATAACGGTATCCATGACGCCTCCGCTCATCCCGCCATATTCCTCACTAATGGCAATACGGAACAGGTCAGCCTCGGCAAATACCTTGACGATATCCCAGGGGAATTCTCCGGATTCATCATAATGTTCACGGACCGGCTTCATTTTTTCTTCGCCGATCTTGTGGCAGATTTCTTTGATTTCAAGCTGCAGTTCAGTCAGTCCGTAGTCCATGGATTTCTCCCTATCAATCGCCGGTTGAATTCCTTGCCCGGGCCGGATGCTTGACAACCTGCCGCTGGAGAAGGTACGGGCGGTATTAAAATGCAAAATATTAGGTCACGCAACTACAAAGTCATTTCACGGGAAGTCGCACCGCCGCTCCAGGTTGTGTTCGTTTTCGAGGGGTGTTCTGGGCTTGTTTTAACGGGTGGGGAGATGGCAGGATCATGGAATGACTGAATCAGGGAGAGGCAGGGGATTGTTACCCCCCGATCCGACCGGGCGCGTTGTCCGATGTCTTTTGGGCGCCATGCTCGTAATGGCCGTTGCGCAGGCGGGGATAGGGCAGGGACATCCTGAACCGCCGGTGGGTCAACCCCATCTGAAAGACGATCCGGATCGACTGTTCGGGCCGACGGGCGGACAAACACCTGAAGATGCCGAAGCATGGAACCTCTACCACATTTATTCAAAGAGTATGATGCTTCAGCGGAAAGTGGAGTCGGCTTTGGAGCCCTGGCAACCGGTCATCCAGGCGCTTCGATCGGGCACGGGAGCGGATACCGTGGATCCTGAAGTGGCGCTTCGGATTACCCGGTACCTGCAAATCCTGCGGGAAGAGCGAAACCAGCAGCAAGCCGTGGAATCAAACTGGAGCCGGCTCTTTGGCGGCTATTACGGTTCGCTTCAGGAACATGCCGGGCGTCCGGAGCAAGTCCCCATCGTCGATCAGGATGCTGCGCGGGGCGTGCGACACGTTGTCGTTGACGCCATGGAATACCGCTTGCGAAAGTATCCGTTCAGCAAACGGAATGCGGTCTCCCGTATCCCGGACCGGCCGGAATGGCCGGCGACTATCCCCACCAGTACCGTACCCCGGGACGTTGAAGTTACCATGACGGCTGAAGCCGTCCCCCTGCCGGGCGACCGGGTTGTATCGGCGGTGAAACCTGAATCCGTGGTTGTTCCTGCCATGCCTCCCGTGCCGGTTCCCGTGGCAACACCCCCGGTTGTCATACCGGTCCCGCTTCCAGCGCGGACCCCGGCAACCATGTCCCCGCGATCCCCTGCCGGCAACGTGTCGGCGGAATCATGGAACCACCTGACGTCACAACAGCGGTTTGATGCTTTGAAAGCCAACGATCCGGCAGCCTGGAAGGCGTTCGGGTCGGTGGCTGGAGTGGAAGGCGAACGATAAATGCCCCCGGGGCTGAGGGTCATGACATGCAAATCAAACGAAAACAGGTCGTGAACTGGATGATGGCGGGATGGTTGCTGGCGTTGGCGCCGGTTGCGGATGCGGCCTTGAAGGCGGAGGCAATACCCCTGTTCCAATGGAGGGGACGGGTGGTGACCTCGGCCGGGGTCAAGCCGGACGGCCAGGTCTTTTCCATCGGGTTTGGCGTCAAGGATGCCGCTCGTCCGGCCAGCAACGATCAATGGACGGCCTGGTCCGCGTTTGATATCGAGCATGCCCGCCATTACACGGGGCCGCATGCCTATCCGAACACCTACATGCGGGGGTTTCCGCTGGTAACCAAGCCCTCCTTCAACAAGATAACCGAGCCGGCCCATGTCGAAATGGAAATCCGATTCGATGCGACACCGGACCAGGTGATCGCCCTGTCCGGTGAGTTGTTCGGCCCAACGCTGGGTGTCCTGATTTTCCAGGATGCAGCGGGGAATCCGTCTGCGGCAACCATGGCGGGTTACAACCAGCGCTACTGGGAGGTTTTCCGTACGGCCGTGGTGAAGCCGGAGGAACGTCCGAAGCATTTTCCGATCGTGGACCGGTTTATCGCCGGTGATAACGACCTGATCGCGTTGCGGGAGGGCATCGAAACATTATCCGCGGCGGGATTCAGCGCCATCATGCTTCCCCCGGACCGGCGTCAGCGCGAGATCCTGCTGACCACGGGGAACCGCCGTACGGCGTGGGCGGTATACAACCCCCCGGGATATGCCTTTGATTACGGGGCGGATGTGACCCCGGACGCCATCCGGGATTGGGCGGAGAAACAGGCCAAGCCGTTCCGTGATGTGGGGTATGAGCCGACGGATATGGCGGTCTTTGCCATGTCGGACGAGCCGGGATGGTATTATCCCGGCATGTTTCGGGCGCTGACGAACAGCGTGGCCGGCATGCAGCGGTTCCGCGATTACCTCCGTGACCAGGGGATGAAACCCCGTGATCTTGGCGCCAAATCGTGGGATGCGGTGTTTCCCCTGGGGCGCAGCGGGGCACGCGATCTGGCATCCCGCCGGCTGTTCTACTGGACCATGCGCTTTTTCCCCTGGGATTCATCGCGCCATTTCGCCATTTCAACCCGTGCACTGGAGGCCGCCTTCTATACCAATATGCCGATCCTGGTTAACTGGAATTTCTTCGCCGGCCGTTTCTATGTGCCGGGACCGGTGGCCAACAACGGCGACAAGCAGCATCCCGATTCCGCCATGGGCGGGCATGACTGGCTGGAATTCGGCAGAATGCGCGGTTGTACGATGTTGTGGACCGAGGATTGGTTCGGGGATGGCCAGGCCTCCCAGTGGTCCTATTACTGTTCCCGCATGCGGGCCGGCGCCCGGAAGGGCGGGGTGGAGTTCGGCGGATACGTGATTCCCCGGACAGCCGGACAGCTGGAAGAAGGAATCCTTCAGAAGATCATGGCCATCGTTGGATGTGGGGGCAAGGCCATCAAGTATTTTGTGTTCGGGCCCGAATACAATTTCCCGGGCAACTGTTATTCGGCCAACGTGAAGGTGTTGCCGGCCATGGCCGAGGCGCACCGGATGATCGGGGCGGCGGAATCCCTGCTCTGGCCGGGCCGCATGCCGGCTGCCCAGACCGCCATCCTGATGCCGCGCAGTGCCATGCCATGGGATGCGCTGGACCAGGCATTGCCCCGCCAGGTCCAGGATGCCACCATGACCGGGTTGAACAGTCATACCGTGGATTACATGGCGGAGACCTACAACCTCTATCAGGCCCTTCAGCATGCCAACATCCCGGTCGACATGGTGGAAGAGGAGGACCTGTCGCCGGAGGGCCTGGCCGGGGTGAAGGTGTTGTATGTCACGGAACCCAATGTGCCGGAGGAGATGTTGGCACGTCTCGCTCGATGGGTGGAGCAGGGGGGTATGCTGGTGACGGTTTCGGGCGCCTGCCAGGCTGACCGTTACCAGGAACCCCTCCGGTGGATGGCAAAAAGCATGGGCGTGGAGGAATCGTCCCGTCCCCGCCAGTTACTGCCGAATCTGAACACGGTGACCAACCGGCAACCCGGAAACGGCATCTGCGGGCCGTTTGTGGCGGCCGGACCGGTCTCGGCGTTGACGCGGACCAACCGTCTTGACGTGTGGGCGCGTTTCGGGGACGGACGGGCTGCCGTGGTTTCCCGCAGCGTGA
>Ga0156641_1070_pt1 | contig 37422 bp, 25 predicted proteins | sample RifOxyC3_FD_110715 | JGI IMG/M metagenome (GOLD analysis project Ga0156641, IMG submission 110715) | Lentisphaerae bacterium RIFOXYC12_FULL_60_16 | reverse complement strand
TTTTGAGGCGGAAAAGGCGGGATTGACCCAGCGTCTGAACGAGGTGGAGCAGGGACGGGTGGCGCTTGAGGCACGACTGGGTGAGGAAGGTAACGATCATCAGACCCGGCAGGTTGCGCTGGAAAATGAGCGCGAGGAATTGCGCACCGCATTGGAAAGTCGCGAGAAGGAGCATCAGAAAGCGGTTTCAGCCTGGAAGAAGCACGAGGCTGATCTGGTTGCCAAGCTGGATGCATCGGCGACTGCCGTGAAGTTGCAGCATCAGGCGGTGACGGAACGAGAAGCAAACGTGAAGCGGCTGACGGCGGAACGCGATGCGATGACTGGAGAGGTCAAGGCGTTTGCCGGTAAATATGAAACGGATAAGGATGTCTGGACCCGGAACCTGAAGGAAGTTGAACAGGGGCGGAATGCGCTTGAGATGCAGTTGGTCGGGTTGCAAAAGCAACTGGATCAGCAACCGTGCCCCGACAAGCAGCAGGACACGGCATTATTGGCGGAGATATCGCGTTTGGAGCGGGAATTAGGTCTTGCACAACAACGGGTTTCCGACATGGAGTCTGTGATTCGTCAGGGGCGTGAGATGGTCGAGCACTCGGCGGAAAGCCATGCCTTGGAAGTGCAGGTGTTGCGGCGCAAAGTGGCTGATTTGACTGCCAGTCTTGATTTGTTGCACGTGGATCACGATACGCATCAGGATGCGTTGCGTTCGGCTGTCCAGCGTGAACGGGATCAATATGAAACCCTACGTTCACAATTACTTGAAGAACGTAACGCATTGCAGCAACAAACTGAGGTGTTACAGCGTCAGGTACAGGAGCTGACTCGTTCGGCGGCTGCTCGCGATCAGGAGTGGTTGCGTCGGGTCAGTGACCAGGCAGCTTGCGAACGTGCTGTGTCTGACGAATTTACTGAAACGAGCGCCCGGCAACAAAAAGAGATTTATCGTTTGCAGGAGGAACTGGAAGCCATGGCACGCCAGGCAAAAACATCAGCAGATACCATGGAAAAACAACCGGATGCCCGTCTCGAATCCATGGAGCGGGAGTTTCATTCTTTGGAGCAGAAACTTGTGGAAATACGCACTTCAAACGATACCCGTGAAGTGGAGTTAAAAGCGCAGATAGAATCACTCGAACAGGATCGCCAGCTTTCAACCGATCTCCTGGACCGTGCACAAAAGGCTTTGACCCTTCAACATGAGGAGTCGCGCCGTCTGCAGGAGGTGGCCGCCATACGTGAACGCGGATTAGTTGACCGCATGGAAGGGTTCCGCAAGGACATCATGTATTATGCAACCACCCTGGATGCGTTAAAACAATCCCAGCAGCAACGGGAGCAGACAATTGTCGAACTCAAGGCGAAGGTGCCACCGGCAGAGACGGCGATTAAGCCGACCATTCCCGGGGATGCCGCAACGGGCCTGGTGCTGCCGGATAAAGATGTTACGTGGTACTTGAAGGGTCCGGAGGGTGAGATATTCGGTCCCGTTCATGAGTCGGTCATGCAGGAATGGGGGATGACCGGACGAGTTGGCCCTGAGCATCAGGTTTCACATGATCAGGTGGAATGGCAGGCGGCTTCCTCCCTGGATTTCATGGAAATGGAGTGGTGGGTTCCGACCCATGATGGTGGATGGTATGGGCCATTACCGGTTCCGGTCGTTTTGGAGATGGTCAAGCAGGGGATGCTGAAGCTGGAAACCCCGATACGTTGGTTGGGACGTGAACCATCATGGACCGTGCATCAACTTGAACAAGCGATGGCATCCGGACTGTTTGAAACGATGCGAGACCTTCGCGCGACAGTCAAGGCGCTCAGTTGGGAGGTGTCGATGCTGGCCCGGACTCGCGGGATGGTGCCCCCCCAGGCGGTTCGCAAGGTGCTTGGCCAACGCGTTCCTGCGATTTGACCTGTTGCCATGTTTTGTCCAGGATCTCCGGTGATTCGGTAGCGATCGCCTTGCCGGCACCGCGCAAATTCGTTTCCATGGCTTCATAGCGTCTGGTGAATTTTGCCGTTGCGTGGTTCAACACGTCTTCCGCCTGCAGGTTCAGGAACCGGCACATGTTGACAAGCGTGAAGAACAGATCCCCCAGTTCATCGGCAATCATCGACGGTTCGTTGGCCGCCATTGCATGGTCGAACTCATGGATTTCTTCGTGAAGCTTCCGGCTGACATCCTGGACACACGTCCAGTCGAAACCAGCCCGTGCAGCACGTGCCTGGACGCGTTGCGCCTTATGCAGGGCCGGTAAATGCCGAGGAACTCCGGCGAGCAGGGGGCGAGGCGATGATGTTTCGGATGCCTTGATGGTTTCCCAGTTCCGCAGGACCTGATCCGGGGTGCTGGCGTCCACGGATCCAAACACATGGGGATGGCGACGAATTAATTTTTCAGAGAGGTGATCCGCCACCTGGTGGATGTTGAAAGTCCCTTGTTCCCTACGGATTTCCGCATGCAGAAGAACTTGCAGAAGAACGTCGCCCAGTTCATCCCGGTGATGATCCGGATTGCCGGAATCAACGGCATCAATTAATTCATAACATTCTTCAATCAGGAAGGGTTTGAGTGTTGCAAGGGTTTGTTCACGGTCCCAGGGACAGCCATCAGGACCACGTAAAATTTCGATTATCCGGATTAATCGGGGGAACCCGTGTAGATCATTCATGTCGGGATGCGGCGTCACATCCTGGCCAATCGTTGACTGCGGCGCACGGCGCAGAAATCCTTCCCACACATGGAACAATGATCGTTTTCAGTAACCGTAAGGTCTCGTGTGGCTTGATAACGGTTCCGGGCGGTTTCCGGATCAAGGGAGAGGTTGAATACCGTTTCCCAGTCCATGGCCATGCGCGCATCAGAGAGGCGATTGTCGCGATCCTGTTCGTTCGGTAACCCGCGTGCTATGTCGGCGGCGTGCGCGGCGATTCGGAAGGCTATGATCCCGGTGCGGACTTCATCTGACGTCGGCAGACCGAGATGTTCAGCGGGGGTTACATAGCAGAGCAGGCAGGCGCCATGGGTGGCGGCAATGGTTGCTCCGATGGCCGCCGTGATGTGGTCGTAACCGGGGGCTGCATCGGTGACGATAGGTCCCAGGACATAGAACGGTGCACCGGCGCACACCTGATCCTCCCGTTGCATGTTCATGGCGATTTGATTGAGTGGAACATGTCCGGGGCCTTCCACCATGCACTGGACGCCCTGCGCACGGCATCGTTTTACCAGTTCGCCCAGAACATCCAGTTCCGCGAACTGGGCTTCGTCGCTGGCATCGGCCAGGCAACCGGGGCGCAGCCCATCGCCAAGGGAAACGGTGACATCATGTTGCCGGCAGATGGCCATGAAATCATCCCACCGTGAATAATAGGGATTATCACACTGATGATGGAGCATCCATTCCGCCAGAATGGCTCCACCACGGCTTACGATCCCCATTTTCCTTTTTTTCGCCAGTCCGATGTGATGGTTTCGGATGCCGGCATGCAGGGTCATGAAATCGACTCCCTGTTCAGCCTGTTCACGGACCACATCCAGCAGGAGTTCGGCGCTTAGCCGTTCAACGTTGCCGTCCACACGTTGCAACGCCTCATAGACCGGGACCGTCCCGAACGGAACCGGACAGGCGGACAAGAGCGTGTGCCGGAGTGTGGTCAAATCGGGCCCTACACTGAGATCCATGACGCAATCGGTTCCGGCTGCAAGGGCAACCGACAGCTTGGCAGTTTCCGAATCCAGTGAGGAACAGGTGGGTGATCGGCCGATATTGGCATTGATCTTGGTCCGATACCGGCGGCCGATGACCGCTGGCTTAAGATTGGCATGTCCAGGATTGGCAGGAATAACCGCGTGACCGGCGGCTAGGTCTGCACGGATGATGTTGACATCCATGTGTTCCGAAGCTGCAGCGGCATGCATGGCGGGGGTTAAAATACCGGATTGTGCCGATTCCATCTGGGTGGGCATATCAGATTTGCTCCGCGGGGTGGGGGAATGATTCGTGGTTTTATCGTTTCGATTGAGGATCGTGTTCTGTTATCTGTCTGGTTTATGTATGTGCAATATCCCGTATGCGGATTCCTCCAAGACGTTGTCGGGAATTACCGGCTCGAACACACACCCAAGTCCTTATAGGTCGAAGCGTTTGTTGCGTCAATGCCAAAGCCGTCTGGCCGGTGATTCGGGAACAAACAGACAAGGTCATGCCCTGGATGGCAGGGGCGCTGATGTGCCGGGTTGGATGAGCATGATGTCGCTGTCGGGGACCTCTGGGCGCAAGGTGAATTGAGCCAGACTGGCCGGGATCAGGCAGGAGTCTCCGATCGACCGTGAAACCTCATGAAGGGGGGAATCGGTTAGGATCGACACGGCACCCCGTGTAACGTGCAGAATCGAACAACATTCACCGGAGTGATGTAGGGAGCATTCGCGGGCCAATTGAAGACGTTCCACGTTGAACCAGGGAGATGTTTTCAGGCTGCAACGGTTGTTGGGTCCCTTTCCGGAGCGCGGGATGGGGACACACCGAGGGTCGCCGGTATCCTCAAACCGGATTACCTGCATGGCGGATTCGATATGCAGGGGTCTGGAAACTCCATCAGGCGCTTTTCGGTTCCAGTCGTACACCCGGTAGGTTGTATTTGAATTTTGTTGAATTTCAAGGATCAGACAGCCCTTACCGATGGCGTGCAGTCGTCGGCCCGGAATAAAGAACCCATCGCCGGGATGAACCGCCCATTGATTCATGTACTTGTCGGCTTCACCGGCTTGAATGGCATGGCGGAACGTTGCGGGAAAAATCGGTTTTGTGAATCCGGCAAAAACCATGGCGGTTTTGTCCGATCCCTCCAGGATAACCCACATTTCAGTTTTCGGCTCAGTCGGCGGGTTGCTCTGACTTTCATCGGGATGGACCTGTACGCTGAGCGTATCATGCGCATCGATGATTTTGATCAAGAGCGGGAAAGGTCCGGGGCGAACGGCGGAACCGACGAGGCGTGTTCCCCAATCGCGTACCAGGTCTCCGAGGGAATTGCCGGCCAGAGGGCCGTTTTGACATATCGACATGCCGTCCGGTCGATCCGCTATTTCCCATGATTCTGCACAGCGTGCAGGGGCCGTCGAACGATGGAATTGTCTGGCAATACGGGTCCCACCCCAGACGTAATCCTTATAGACGGGCTCGAAATAAAGCGGGTACAAGGCGTTCATTGGTGATTGACTCAATAGTCGCTTCGAGGGAACGGGGCAAGAAAAATGTTGAGCGTATGCTTCCGGCCCGTTAGGTTAACGGGTATGACTTTCAAATCTTATGGGGTGTTGCTTTGTTGTCTGTTCCCTGCCTGCTCATCGATGATGCACGGATATCGTGCGGATCAGGCGCGTACGCAAATGGAGCGTGGGCAACAACAGGCTGATTTTGAACGGATGCAACAGCAGGTTCAGGAAGTTGAATCAGGGCAACAACTGGCTTTACAGTCGTCTGAAGCGGTGCGCCAGGAACTCATGCGTGAGATCAGCAGGCTTCGTGACGAGTTGACCACGCTTAAACAGGAGCTGGTGGCTTTACGGGCTTCACAGGCAGGGCTTCAGCAATCCGTGGTGGATGAACTCAGTCCCCGGATAGCGGTTCTGCTTCAGCAGGCAATGCGTCCTTCTGCAGGAGGTCGCACGGGGCGATCATCCGGTGCGGGAGGCCGTGAACATGTCGTGGAACCGGGGCAAACCCTGTCCCGAATAGCCGTCATGTTCAAGGTGCCTTCCAGCAGGATCATTGAAATCAACCAGTTGACGGATCCGGACCACCTGAGGGTTGGTCAACGTTTGATTATTCCTGAATAGGCAGGGGAATTCTCCAGGCAACGGGTTGTCCGGCATGATGCAGGGGAATTTCCAGGGGGACCGTTCCTGGCGTTGGTGCGACGTCATCCTGTCCCATGATGGCCAGTTCTTCCAGGACGGGATCGATGGGGGTGGTGGATGCCGTGGTTTGTGGCGAGGCTGCCATCGTTTCAAAACGAGTAGCCATGGCCGAGTTTTCCTGTTTGATCGATTCCATCAGGGCCTTTAATTCCTGTATGGCGGTTGCCTGTTGAAGTCCCTGACGGGACAGGTCTGCCTGCAGGCGTTCTTCGGCCGTCTGCTGCCGAAGGACGACGTCGTGAATGGCCGTGCGTGTCTGCGCGAATTCAACGGGGTCGAAGGCCGTTTCAGGCGGGGTTTCTTTCCGGAGTGAGGAATCCACCATGGACCGTATGCCGGAAAGGTCGTTTTTAAGATCCCGTATTTGAATATAAAAGGCTCCACCGAGTATGCTGGTTGCGATCAGGAGCAGTAGCGTAAAGGCCAGTACGGTGGCGCGTAAACGTGTCCGGGCGCGCTGGCGTTCTGATTCGATAAAAACCTGAAAGGCCTCCAGGACAGGCAGGGGTTCCCGTGCCGCTGCGGAAAGCGACGCGGGCGGGCGCGCGACGGGCACCGCCCGGCGCACACGATCCGGGAGGGAAACGGGAGGAACCTTCATGGTGTCATAACCTGTTGGCATATGCCGGCATGGCCTACTTCAAGCGAATCCACGGCCGTGTCTTGAACAAGGGCGACTTGCCGTTTGTCTCATCCGGTGGCGTGGGTGGTGTTTTGGTTGGTCGATCCGATCGTTCCTCGGCGTGGGTGGTTGGGCCGGCTTCCCGTGTTTCCTTCCATACTTCCAACTCCCTTTCCGCTTCGGCTTCAATGACCGAAAGCGGCTCGGGCGTAGCGGGGCGAACCGGAGGTTGGGGTAATGTCGATGGGGTGGGCCGTCTGGATTCGATCAGCGATTCGGCTGTTAATGCACGGCGCGCGGCTTCCGGGCGTGGCGACATCCTGGATTCGAGTTGGGAAGTCTTCCGGACCTGGAGCAACTCGCGTTGGCACTGTTCCAGCTTGGTCGTGGCGCCACGCCAATCCTGTTGCAATTGCTCGATCCGCCGGTTAAGGATTTGTTCCTTGCTCCTCCAGCGCGACACCTCGTCATCATAAAGTTTCTTCTGTTGGGCGATTTGCTGGTCACGTTGACGCAGCGTGCCGGTGGTGTCCTGCAGGTTTTTCCGTTGTTGAAGCAGTTCGATTTCCCGTTGGCGCCGCTGCTCGCGTTCTTCATCACAGAACTTCTTCTGCTGTTCCAGCCTGGCCATCACCACTTCGCGTTCCTGCTGAAGTTGTTCAACCTGTTGTTGGAGATCCTCGATCTTGAGTCGGGCCCGTTCCGCCTCATCCTCTAAATGAATTTTCTGTTGTTCAAGCTGGCGGGATGTCTGATCCAGTTCCTGGTTTGCCGCCTGGTGGGATTCCCGCAATTGGGTGAGTTGCATCTGGAGCTCGGATTCCGTTTGCTGGTTCCGGGCACGCTCATCATCCTGCTGGATGCGTTGTTGTTCAACGTCCTGGAGAGTTTCTTCGAGCTTGATCGCGGCCGAACGGTATTCCTCCTGGAGTTGGTCGAACCGGTTGGAGAGCTCGTCGATCTCGTGCTGATAACGATCGTGGGAGGCTTGTGCGAGTGCCCGTTCCTGTTCCAGTTCCTGGGTAAACTGGCTGCAGCGGTTTTCCAGTTCGAGCCGGAGCCGTTCCTGTTCGGTCATTTGGGTTTCAAGGGCCGAACGCCGCTGGGATTCGTCATCCACCTGTTTGCGGAATAATTCGAGCTGATCGTCCCGCTCGCGCGCGCGCTGTTGTTCTTCTTCGATTCGTTTTTCCAGTGCCACCAGGGCTTGTTCCTTGCGCCGTCGTAATTGCTGCTCTTCGGTTACGAGCTTACGCTGGCGTTCGATCTCCTCGGAACGTTGCTGGGTACGGTGTTTTTCGGATTCGAGCTGCTTATGTAGTTGTGCCACTTCCGCCGTGAGTGTTTCGACGTTCTGGCGGGCCTCTCCCAGCGCAAGCTGGAGGGTGTTTTCACGGGCAGCCGATTCCTCCTGGAAGGCGGTGTACGTGATGCGTAGGTCGCGTAATTCGGTTTCACGTTGATCGATTTGTCGTCGCAGGGATTCGACTTCCCCCCGTTCCGATTCCATCTGTCGGGTCAAGGCCTCAAGCTGTTGCCGCAATTGATCGGCTTCGATCGATACCTCGTTCTGTTTATGCCCGACTTGTTCCTGGAGAAGCCGGATGGCCTCGCGTTGGTGTTGGGCCTCCTCCTCGGCCCGGTGTGTTGCGGCGTCGGCCAGTTCAAGCCGATGGGTGAACTTTTCGGTTTGTGTCTGGAGAAAGCGTTCCTTTTCCTTGAGGCGTTTGTCGGCTTCCGCCTGGAGACTGCGGGATTGACGCAGGGCTTCCTGGGCTTCCTGAAGCTGTTTCAGGATGGATTCGTGTTCCTTCTGGAGTTGCTCAAGTTGCGCGTTGAGAACAGTTTCCTTTTGTTGCGTGTTGGCTTCGGTGGACCGGTAACGATCCAACAACTGGGCACGTTCCTGGTGCAGCTTTTCCAGGGAGGCGCTTGCCAGTTCGGTGTCGTGTTTCAGTTCCTCCAATTGCTGTTCAACCAGGGTTTTTTCGGCCCGTAGCCGTTCGGTCTCATCCTGGAGGACGCTTTCCTTCTGGTGCGTGTCCCATTGCATCTGGTCCAGATGTGCCATGGCGGCGTCGTATTGTTCCTGGAGGTGATCAAGTTGTTGTGTCAGGTCCTGTTCGCGGTCGCGGGATTGCGCCAGCATCTCCTCGTGGAGCGCCCGTGCATGTTCAAGCTCTTCGCCCTGCTGTTTGGCAAGTTCGGCAGCGTCGTCCCTGAGCTTGGTGATTTCTTCAAGACGAAGTTGTGCTTCGCCAAGTCGCCGGGTGGTGTCGAGGTGTTCAGCCTGGAGCTGATCGAGGCGGTGCAACAGTTCATGATCCGTCTTGGAGCTCCGGTTCTTCAACTCGGCAATCAGGGATCGATGTTGTTCGATTTCGGCTTCGGTTTGTTGAAGCCGTCGACTCTTCTGATCCCGGTCCTGAATCAGCTGGGCGATTTGCTGTTGGAGCTGTTGTGCCTGCTGTTCCAGGGCGGCGGTCTCGGCCTGGTATTGTTCACGGTCGCGTTCAAGTTGTGATTCAAGGGCTTCCACACGGGTGATGGCATCGATCCGGCGGTCATGCAGTTCGCGTTGCCGTGACAAGTCCGCACCGACAAGATCCTGCAGATGCTGGACCCGCGAGTGGACGGATCGTTCCTTCTGGTGAAAGGCCGATCGAATGGATTCAAAGAATTGTCGTTCGTGGTCCAGCTCGCGCATGGCCTCGTCGGATTCCTCGACCAGGATCTGCTTGAGATGTTCAACCCGTGATGTCAGCTGGCTGCTGTCCTTGTCGGCACGGATGCGGGTTTCCTGGTGTTGGTGACGTTCCGCGTCCAGCGCATCGCGGAATTTTGCCAATTCCATGGCAATGGCATCCCGTTCGGATTCGAGTGTTCGGATCCGTTCTTCCAGCCGTTGCTGTTCCGCCAGCGAGGCGGTAAGTTGATCGGCTGCCTGGAGGCGGACCCGTTCGCGTTCGTCACGGATGGTTGAGAGATCGTCGGTATGGGTCGTGAGCTGTGAACGTAATTCGTCCAGTTGATTGGTCAGCGCGGATTCACGGGATTCCGAGGTGGCGAGGGTATCGGTGTGACGGGCTTTCTCGGCTTCAAGTTCCCGGCTGCTTTGATCCAGTGCAGCGGCTTGGCTGGCCAACCGGGCTTCGGCGCCGGCAAGTTGCTGTTGGAGGGTTTGTTCCCGACGGTCGGATTCAAGGCGGGCTTGTTCCCGCTGGGACTTTTCATCACCCAGCGACCGTTCGGTTTCCTGGAGTTTGCGGAGGGTTTCATCAAGGGTGACGGTTGACTCGTCGATTCGCCGGGCCAGATCACCCTGGGCGCGGCGTGCATCCGCGAGTTGGGCTTCGTATCGGGCGCGGTCCGTATCGCGGGCGGCGTTGAGGATGGTCATGTCCTGTTCACGCGTGGCGAATTGATCCCGCAACGTTTGTACCTGGGCTTGTAAATCCTGTTCCCGCCGGACCGCCTCCTGGATGCGCTCCTGGGAGGATGTGGATTCCTTCTGGAGCGCCATCGCTTTCTGTTCGCGCTCCAGCGAGGTCTTGATGACCAGTTGGGATAATTCGTCAACCCGGTTCTGGATGGTGCGCTCCCGTTCCGCAGCATCCTGCAGGGCGGCAAGACGGGCCTGTTCAAGGTCCTGGATCTGGCTCAAGTAAGCACGGGCCTGGGCTGCCGCTTCTTCTTTTGTCCCGGCGTGGAGTGCCGTTTCGTTGTCGAGTGCGGCCCGTGTCTCGTCCCGTTCCCGGGTGAGCTGGTCGATGCGCTGCTGGCGTTCGTCAAGATTCGAGCGGGCCTCGGCAAGGGCGCGCTGTTCGGATTCGAGCGCCTGCCGGATAACTTGTAATTGGTGTTCGAGATCGGCCCGGGTTGCGGCGAGGTTCTGTTCCCGGTCGGCGAGTGCGGCCCGTGTCTCGTCCCGTTCCCGGGTGAGCTGGTCGATACGCTGCTGGCGTTCGTCAAGATTCGAGCGGGCCTCGGCAAGGGCGCGCTGTTCGGATTCGAGCGTCTGTCGGACAGCCTGTAATTGGTGTTCGAGATCAGCCCGGGTTGCGGTGAGATTCTGTTCCCGGTTGTCGAGTGCGGCCCGTGTCTCGTCCCGTTCCCGGGTGAGCTGGTCGATGTGCTGCTGACGTTCGTCAAGGTTTGACCGGGCAACGGCAAGGGTACGCTGTTCGGATTCGAGCGCCTGCCGGGCATCCTGTACCTGTTGTTCGAGCGCCTGGGTCGCGTTCCGCAACTGTTCGATATCGGCAGTCAAGGACGTTTCACGTTCCATGGCCTGCTGACGAAGGCTGTTGGAGTCCGCTTGTTGCTGTTTGAGCTCGGCTTCAATGCGGATCAGGCGTTGTTGCAGCATTTCGGCGGCCTCAATCAATTGGCCTCCGTCACCCGCGACATCTCCCAGAAATTTACGGATGGCCGATTCTGTCTGGCGGGCATTCTCCAAGGCTTGCCGGGTCTGATTGAGTTCCGCACGTAACGTCTCGGCTTCGGATGCCAGGGTTGTGCGTTGTTGCTCCAGGGAGGTTTCCTTCTGAAGCAGTTGCTTGTCCAAAGCTTCCGCCCGTTTACGTTCGGATATGAGTTTTTCCTGCAACCGCTCGATTTGGATGGAAAGGGTGTCGTCCCCCGTGTCGGGTTTGAGGTCCGGTTTGATGGTTTTCTTGGTCGGATCGGTCCAGTCGATCTGCCCGGTTGACGGAACTCCGGCCTCGGATAAGCGGGCTTCAGTCTTTTTCAGGTTGACGGCAATCTCGGCCCGTTCCGTCTCCAGTTCGTCGATACGGCGATTGAGCTGGGCCATGGCGTGCGCGGACTGTTGGATGGTTTCGGCCTGGCGCTGGCGTGACGCCGCGGATTCCGTGCGTATGGCGTTGAGTTCAGCCGTGGCCGCCTGTGCCCGTTGTTCAAGTTTACGGATGGTGGTTTCATAGCCGGTCACATCCACGGGTGGAACCACGGGTGCGGTCGCCACCGTGGCGGCCGCCGGTGCGGGGGCTGGAACCACCACGTTCTCCGCCTGCCGGCGTGAGGTGATCATGACCCATTTGGATTGGACGGTTTCGAAGTCGTTGGTTTTTGTGTTGCGGAGCCGGGTTTCCCGGGTAACGGTGCCGTCATTGATCAACTCCTGCAACGCCCGCAGATTGATCGGGCCGTAGAAGGTGCCGTCGGCAAGTTCAACCTCCCATATCATGTCGAGAGATGGAAGGGATTCGGCAGGTGTCCAATTCGTAGAATCCGAAGAAACGGAATGGCCGGGAGAGACTCGTCCCTGCTCAGCCCATTCAATCAGTTCGGTTGGGCTGACCGGCCCGAAAACGGAGCCATCTTCAATTTTCAAGTACCAGTGTGTGGAGGCTTCGTCGGATTTCTTTGGTATGGATATTTCTGACATTCCGTATCCCCCGACAGTTGCTGATGGACGTTGCTGCCATATCCCGTTATCGCACGCGTAATCAACGAGTTATCGCACCCGTAACAAACGACGCGAAAGAGTAATAGTCTCCATCGAAAACACATGAGTGTGTTTGAGATGTGTGCTTTATGTCAAGTGTTTTGCGGGGTTTTGGGATTTGTGTGTGGTGTGGTTAGCATATGACATTGCGAAGGAGAATTCGTTGAAGTACCGGCGCCAGTCGGTGAGCCAGTAGACTGAATCCCGCATCGGTGGGGTGTACCCCGTCCACATAGGCCGCTCCGGCGGCAAAGTGCAACATGTCGAAGGCGTCGGCGAAGTGAATTGCGGTATCGCCGGCGGTTCGTTTCTGCGCATAGAAAGATATCAGGATATCCCTCTTAAGTTCCTGGTCACGAATTGATTCTGGCTTGAAGTCAGCCTGCCAGAAACAGACGGGAGAGACCAGCAGGATGGGAGTCTTGGGATGATGGTTCCGCAATGTTTTGTAAAATGGGTCCAGGGTTTCCCGGAGCTTTTCCGGGTTCACGTTGCTTAGGTAATCCAGGGCAAAAAGCGATGCGTTCATGCCGGCCATCAGACGTGCGACTTCGATGTCCCCCTGGCCGTTTCCGGAAAACCCGAGATTGATCATGTTCAGATTGAGCAAACGACCCATTATTGAGATGAAGTCGCTGCCGGCGGTGCTGGCGCAGCCGCCCTGGGTGATGGAGGTGCCATAAAACACCACGGGTTTGGCGATGACGGGTGGGGTCGGCTTCAGGAGGCGGGCACGCTTCGAGATTCCGATTTCGAGTGCCTGCAGGGGGTGGTAGAGCGGGAGATAAATCCGATAATCGCGCATGGCCGGTTTGATGCCGTTGAAAAATTCCCGTTCAAACCAGGGATTGGTCATGTCGGGTATGGCGCTGCCCCACGGCCGTAGGGCGCCGGGCTGGCCGGCATACAGGGATAACCCGTTGCTGCCGCTGAGCGGCATGTGGGGCATGTGGCTGGTATCCCGGTTGGTTACCCGTACGCGGAGGACCGTGGTGTCGGATCGGAACGCGATGCATCCTCCGGCAGGGCATTGCGCCAAATCCCACACCGGGGGACGCAGCGATGACTTGGCGGAAAGCGGAAACCGAGAGAAGGATCCGCGGTTCGACTTGAACCAGTAAAGGCCCTGCACGGATAGCAGGGGACTGGTGGGGGATAGCCACCGCAGGGTGGGATCGCGAGGGGGTGTTTTCAGTTCGAGATGCTTGTCGTGTTCATGCGCGCTTTTCGTCATGGGACTGTACCTTCATGCTGATGGTGGATGCTTCAACCCTAGAATTGTTCGGTCAGATCGATCATGAGTTGGTAGTTGTTCAGCGCCTGCCGGGTGAGGTGGCGGCCATAGGGGGATGCGGATGGCATCAGGACGAAACCACGTCCGGGTCCTGTGGTTCCCTCCCGGAGGGCGGTCCGGACCTTCCCTGCAAATGCATCGGCCGGAAGGTTCTCGATGTCGCTGGCTTCCAAATTCCCGAACAGGACCATCTGGTGGCCGTAGTGTTCGCGCACGTAGGACAGGGAGACATTTCCCTGGGGTGGAGGTTCAATGGGGTCCAGTCCCGAACAGCCGGTTGCCGCGATATGTTCCAGGATATCCTTCAGGTTACCGTGCGAATGGATGCGTGCAAACCCGCCGTGACGTTGGATGGCCTCGACCATCGGCTTGACATAATCGGTGACGTACTCACGGAATAGATGGGGGGGAAGGTAGGGGGGCGAAGCGTATTCCGGGCCGTAAATCCGCCAGAGGTGTCCCGGGAGTGCCTGGGCAATGGCCTCGGTCTTGGGGTACAGTTCAGTTGCAAACCGCTGGAGCAGGCGATGGAACAACTCCGGTTCGGTCATGGCGATAATGGTGAAATCCTCCATGTGAAAAAGCGACGCAGCCAGACAGAGCGGGTCGGGGGTGTCGAGCATGACGATGCCGCTGTCGCCGAGGATTGTCTCGGTGTCCAGGGTGGGGGTTGTCCGGGGTTTGCCGCCGGATGGCGTCTGGGGCAGCGTGAGGAACGCCTTCAGGTCGTCGGTGTCCTTCAAGAGGTGTTCCAGGGACCAGACGGTGTCGACGCCCTGGTCACGCCGGCTCCGGGCGGTCAGGGTTCGCCGGCCGATTCGTATGGTGCTGGTCCAGTAGCGGCTGTTGTCCTTGTCGACGGTCTCGATGGTCGAGAGGGCTTCGGCGGGGTCCGGCAGATTATTGTTGAAGGCGGCACCGCGCATGACAATGCGGTGGGACCGTTCGCGGGCGAGGTCGAGCAAGGGTCGCCATGACGGATCGTTGTAGATGTTGAACGGGTCCGGATTGTCGGGGTTCTGGTCCAGTCCGTTGATCTCATAGAAACAGACGGGGGGGCGGGAGACGGGTTCTCCGCGCAAGGTCCGCATCAGGGTGTCACGTCGTGTCATGGGTTACTCCAGGAGTTGCGGCCGTACTGACGGGAGCGGCCGTCCGGGAAGCAGACGTTTCCCGTTGGTCAGCTTATCCTGCGGGCGTTGTTTGAAAATAGCGATCAATCGTTTCCTCCAGGAGTCAAGGCGGTCACGGGCAGGCCGGTCGCCCGCTTCGTTGTGCAACTCGCAAGGATCCTGTGCCAGGTTGAAGAGTTCCTCCTTGCCGGTTACGGGATGCCATACATATTTGTCCTGTCCGTCCGTCAGATATTGCATGGCATTGTGCGTGGCGTAACAGGCGCTATGCTCGCCATGGACAAAGGGTTGCCATCGGGCTTGGGCGGGTGTCCGGCTGAGCAGCGGAAGTACGCTATGTCCTTCGATTGAGCGGGGGATTTTCACGCCGGCCATGTCGAGCATGGACGGCATCAGGTCCTGTTGGATGACGGGTGCCATGCACCGGTGCTGGATCGCTGACGTGGGCGGAGTGATGATGAGGGGGGTATGGGCCGACCCTTCATAGGCATAGGTCTTGCGGAACAAGTCATGGTCACCGAGCATCTCGCCATGGTCGGATGTAAAGACAATCCAGGTTGGCCCCAGACGCAACGTTGACATCGCCATCAGGAAACGGCCGATCTGGTTGTCGATATGACTGACTTGTGCGTAGTAGGCGAGTCGCAACCGCCGCAGGGGGTGGTCCGGGACACGTCCGAACCAGGCATTCACGTCGGTGGCAGGCGTGTTGTATCCGTCTGCCCAGTCCCCGCGGGGTAGGGGAATATCCGTACGGTCCTTGTAGAGGTCAAAGAATGCCTGGGGGGGGTCGACGGGAGCATGGGGACGGTGGAATGAAAGGTTGAGGAAGAAGGGACGGGTGGAGTCGCGTCGGCGCAGGAATTCGAGGCCGCGCGTGACCACCCAGGTGTTGTTGTGGAGTTCTTCCGGCAGGTGGCTGGGCCGGGCACACCAGGAGTTCCAGTCGACCCCGTGATCGGTTTCGGCGAGTCGTCCATTGGTTCGTTCCCGCAGCCATTCGAAATAGTCATTGACGAACCGGCCGTCAAAATTCTGGTTGCCTTCATAGGACTCGATCGACTGGAAACCGAGATGGGCGCCCTGGGGAAAGAAATGGGTCTTGCCCACGCAATGGGTTTGATAACCTGCCTGGCCGAGGAGGGACGGGAGGGTGTCGGTATAGCGCCAGGGGACACAATCCCGGTAACCCAAACGGCCATGGGATGACGGCGAAAGCCCGGTGAAGAGGGAGGCCCGGGCTGCTATGCAGGACGGGCAGGAACTGTAGGAGGCGGTGAAAAGGGTTCCCCGGGCCGCCAGCATGTCCAGATTGGGTGTTTCGACCACCGGATGGCCCGCACAACTCATGCAATCCCCGCGCATCTGGTCGGTGATGATGAACAGGATGTTCGGTTGTTGTGTCCCGGGTGTATGGCGTTTGGCTGATGGCATGGCGGATTCCCCTTCGATCCGGATATCAAAAGGTTGTGCGCACGCTGTGTCAATGGCATTCCGAGCAAGAATTTTGGGGAGCGCATCTGGGAGTTTGAGTGCTTGCATGAGGGACCGATTTTGCCTCCGTTTGGAGACGGGGCGACCTCGCCCCGTTCCCTTCCCGATCAACCCCGATCCAGACCGGCCCGGGGTCGGGCCGGCTCCAGCGGAAATGGACAAACTCACAGATGCGCCCACAGGGGAAAAATCGGTCAACGGGTCCGGACCAATGACCAGTTTGAGACGTGCAGGGTGCCGGAGAAATTTCCCCGGATTGAGCAGTGGATGGATTGGCAGTGTGCCGGCAGACTGAAGGTGCGTCGTATGTCGTAAATATCCTGGCCGGGTCTGGGGTTTACTTCGCGGACCTGATACTGATCGATGATTCGGCGTTCACCGCCCGGAGGCGCCACCTCGGCTGAGACAACCAGGGCTACATTCCCCTTGAAAGGTTCCGGTGTGCTGACCTGTGCCTGCATCCGGAAACGTACACCGGGTGCCGTGTAAACCGGGGCAGTGGAAATCCGGACCGGAAGGTCCATGCGGTAGGATGTCAGGCGCCAGCCGGTATCAGGATGTGTGCTGACGGACTGCAGACGGCCGGATGCCAGTTCAATGGCATATCCGGCTACCGGCTGGTTGGTTTGTCCGTATCGGTTGATGGACGGGATGAGGTTGCGTTCAGAAGGCTGGGAGGGCAACAGGACGGGAATGGTCATGGCGCTTTCAAGGCGTATCGATTCCGTCTGTCCTTTGGCCAGTCGGGCACCAACGGCTGCCAGCGTGATCAGGAGGATCGATGCAATCGTGAAAGCCCGCCTCCAGGTCCGGCTTTGGCGTTTCCAGCGGTCGATGGTTTCAACTTCCCTGGCAACACTCGGGATTGCCGTGTTGGATGTCTTCGGGGAGAATGAAAGCTGAGGCCGGAGCAGTGGCACCCCGGTACGCGGATCATGCCGCAGGAATCGACTGCCTTCCGGCGGAATTCCGGACGCCTTCAAATCGGACTCATACCCGTCGATGTCAAAGGGGACTCTCCTCCAGAAAACGGAACGTGCAGACTCATCGAACAGGCAATAGGATGAACGAATGTCCCCGTCCCGTGGGTTCCCCACCGAGCCAAGGCAGACCAGGTACCGACGCCCTTTTTCCATGCTGAAGTCGGATGGGGGGAGTTGGTGGGTGTTTCCCTGATTATCGCGTATGAAGATGGCCGGTCGATGGGTATGCCCCACAAAGAGTAACGGTGCTTCGGTTGCCACCCACGATGGAAGGGCATCCTGAATGTCGAAAATGTATTGGAACTCACCCGGGGCTGAAAATTCCCCATGCGTGCAACGGAATAATCCGGCATCCAGGCTGAGGGGTAAATCACGCAGGAATCGCAAACCGTCGTCGGCAACTTGTCCGGCTGTCCAGTCCAGGATGGTCCGTGCCGTATCGTTGAAGCCCGAGGGATCCATCAATCCGGCCAGCGCGGCGTCATGATTGCCCAGGGTGATGTGATCGGCATGATTGTAAACGGACTCCAGGACCCGGCGGGGGGAGGGGCCGTAGCCCACCATGTCGCCCAGCACCAGGATTCGCCCGGCACCGCTGCTTCGTGCGTCGGTCAGTACCGCATTCCACGCCTGCCAATTGGCATGCAGATCCGCCGTGACGGCAAAAATCATCACATTCCCTTGTCCAACGGTTAAAAGAAAGGGGATGAGTGTCCACAAAGATGGAAGATGTGTCTGTCAGGGAAACCCTGAATTATGATGTCAGGAAAACCCCGACAGGTCAGGATCCGAAACGGCAGATGGTGCAGTGGCGGCAATCGAAATCCAGTGGCGGTTGGAAGGGTTTACCAGCCCGTCGGGCAAGGATGGTCTGGACATGGTTCATGCCGGCCAGCAGACAACCCAGGGTTACGAATCCGCCCGGTGCCAGGATGAAAATGAGCGCGGGGTTGAGCCCGCTGATCGTCCAGCCGAAGGAACCCCATATTGTCAGGGTGCCCGCTCCGCCGATTTCGCGAATGGCGCTGATCAATACCAGCGACAGGGTGAACCCGATCCCGATCCCGATGGCGTCGGCAATCGACAGCCATACGTTCTGCTTGGACGCAAAGGCTTCCGCCCGTGCCAGGATAATGCAGTTAACCACGATCAGGGGGATGAAAATACCAAGGTTCTTGTGCAATTCGTGGGCAAAGGCGTTCATCAGCAGGTCGACAATCGTGACAAAGGTGGCGATGATAACGATGTAACAGGGTAGACGAACCTTGGACGGGATCACGTTGCGCAGCGCCGATACGGCCAGGTTGGAGCCGATCAGCACAAAGGTTGCGGCCAGTCCCATGCCCAGTCCGTTTTCAACCTTGGTGGTAACCGCCAGGGTGGGGCACATGCCCAGGACAAGACGGAAGATGGGATTGTCCTTGAATATTCCCCGTACAATTTCACGCATGAACTGCATGGCTAGCGTCCTTGTTGCATCGTGTCATCCAGGCGTTAGGGTTTGCTTTCCCGAATGGTTGATTCTTTGAGCCGGTAGATGTTGAACCCACGGTCCATGGCCTCCAATACGGCGCGCGAGGAGATGGTTGCCGCAGTCACCTGGTCGAAATTGCCCTGTTCTTTACGGACTTTCCAGATGGTTCCCTCGATTGGTTTGCCCGCAAACTGTGACCGGAAGGCCGGTTCCGTGATGCGGGCGCCCAGACCGGGTGTTTCCTTCTGCGCCAGTACTTCGACGCCCTGTACGGTCCCGTCGGCGGTTATTCCGACCATGATGGCGATATCGCCGGCGTATCCCTGGCTTGAAACGGCTTTGAATGCACAGCCGGCATAGGCGCCGCTTTTTCGGGCTATATGAAAGATCCAGGGCGTACCGGACTCGTCCGGTATGGATACGATGTCGATATCGGGCTGGTTGTCGTATTCCGGCAGGACGGCCTTGAGCGCAGCCAGTTGTTCAGCCCGTGCGGCTTCGGCAATGGGGGCCGAGGTGACGGAGTTGACCCAGGAAAGTAGCAACCCGGCTATCAGGCAACACAGGGTGAGAATTCCAACCAGTCGGGCGAGTTCTTTCATGCCTTTCGTCTCCGTCCGAACACGCGTGGACGCGTGGCGCGGTTGATCAGGGGGGTGAATGCATTCATGATGAGGATGGCGAAACTAACGCCTTCCGGATAGGCGCCCCATTTACGGATGACCATGGTGAGAATACCACACCCGACGCCAAACACGGCCATTCCCTTGCGGGTGACCGGAGTTGTGACCATGTCGGTTGCCATGAACCAGGCACCGAGCATAAGGCCACCTGCCAGCAGGTGAAACACCGGCGAAAGGTTATGCAACGGATCCTGCCACCAGAGAATGGCGGAAAAAACGGCCACCGTGGCGAGGTAGAAAACCGGTGTCTGCCAGTTGACGCAACGGCGATACAACAGGTAAAGGCCCCCAACCAGCAAGGCCAGGGCGGACACTTCCCCGATGCATCCGTTCAGGTTCCCTAGGAAAAATTGCCAGGCGGTTGCGGTGTCGAACTGGAACGGAAGCGGTTGACCCATGGTCAGGCTGGTCTTGACCATGCCGAGCGGTGTTGCCTGCGTGAGGGCATCGATACCGTTCGGGGCGGGGATGTGCCAATCCGACCAACGGGTCATCGGGGTTGGGAAGGAAACCAGGAGCATGACCCGGCCGGCAAGCGCGGGGTTAAACGGGTTGTAGCCAAGTCCCCCGAAGACCTGCTTGGCAATGGCGATTGAGAATACACTCCCTACCACGGCAATGCCGGTCGGTAATTCCGGCGGCAGGTTGAAGGCCAGCAGCAAACCGGTCACCACCGCGCTGAGGTCACCAATGCCCGGATCGCGTCCCATCAGGTGTCGGCAGAGGGCTTCCGTGATGACGCAGGTGAGGACGCATACGGCGCTCAGGCGGGCCGCCTGCCAGCCGAATTGCCAGCAGGCCACGGCGAGTGCCGGCATCAGGGCGATAATGACGTCCAGCATGATGCGGCGGACTGAGGTTCCGGCATGGGCATGGGGCGATGAACTCACCACTTCAAGCTGGACCGGGGCATTGGCTGGTTTCGGATCGCTCATGATTTCTTCTCGGCTTGCAGTTGTCGGCGGCGCAACATGGCACGGGCTTTGCCGATACGCAGGTGTTGGACCAGGGGGCGGTGCGCCGGGCAGGACCAGGAACAGCATCCGCATTCGATGCAATCGAGCACGTTCAAGTCCTCGGCGCCGCGGTAGTCTTCGGCTTCGAGCAACTGGCTGAGTTCACTGGGGACCAGCCGCATGGGACAGGCATCCACACAACGCCCGCACCCGATGCAGGGGGACGACGTATAGGATTCAACCTGGCTGGCGGCCAGCAGCAGGATGCCGGATGTCGTCTTGGTTATGGTGGCATCAAGCGATGGTTGGGCAAATCCCATCATGGGTCCGCCGGCGATGATCTTGGCCGCCGGTTCCTTAAGGCCTCCGCAGGCGTCGAGCAGGGCCGCAAACGAAATGCCGATGCGGGTCCGCCAGTTGCCCGGAAGTGAAACCGGATGACCGGTCATCGTGGTGATGCGTTCAAACAGGGGCAGACCGTCAAGGACGGCGGCAGCAACGGCCGCCGCTGTACCGACGTTGTCCACGACGGTGCCGACATCCATGGGAAGCCCGCCGGAAGGGACTTCCCGGCCTGTTACCGCGTAAATCTGCTGTTTCTCAGCTCCCTGGGGATAGGCGGTCGGCAGTTCGACGATGGCCACATCACCCTCCGGTGTTCCCATGGCCTGTTCCATGGCCCGTATCGCCTCGGGCTTGTTGTCCTCGATGGCAATTCGAACGGTGCGGACATTCAGAATGCGACGGAGAATCTGGCATCCCAACCAGACGCGATCGGCATGTTCAACCAAAAGCCTGAAATCGGCGGTCAGGTAGGGTTCGCATTCCGCTCCGTTGAGAATCAGCGTGTCGATCGTTTTGTCCTTGGGTGGCGACAATTTGACGTGGGCGGGAAATCCGGCCCCCCCCATGCCGACGATCCCGGTTTCGGCAATGCGCGCCAGGAGCGCGGCGGGTTCCGCCTGTGCCCAGTCGGGTATCGATGCCAGGCGGGGTGCCTCGGTGTCGGATCCGTCCGCTTCGATCTCGACAACCGGGGCCCGGCTGCCGGTGGCGGTCGCATCCTCGGTCACGTCCTTGACCTTGCCGGATGTCGGGGCGTGAACCGGGGCGGAAATAAAACCGGCCGGTTCGCCGATACGCTGGCCTTTCAGGACGGTGTCTCCTTTTTTGACCAACACCTTTGCCGGGGCGCCGAGATGCTGGGACATGGAAACCCGGAAGCGGGAGGGGAGGGGGAGGTCGCGTATGGCGGCATCTCGTGACAGGATCTTTTCATAGGCGGGGTGAATACCGCCCAGGGGCCTTCGTATGGGATGAAGTATTTTCATCGGTTCACTATGCAGTGCCCGGGACATTTGGCAACCAGGGTTTCTGCTTCCTGTTCAATGGGTTTGGCGTAGTCCACCACGGCCAGGGCGCCCTTCATGGCGATGGCCTGGTCCGGGGCCAGCTTGGTGCAGACCGTACAGGCGATGCAACCGACCTGGCAGACCTTGCGCACCATCGGCCCCTTGTCCGGCGAACTGCACAGGATATGGAGATGCCGGCTGTCGGGAATCATCTTGATCAGACGGCGTGGACAGGTGCGCACGCAGGCGCCGCACCCGATACAACGTTCCGGGTGGACGACGGCCAGCCGGGATGCCGTGATTTCGATCGCCCCAACCGGGCAGACGCGCGAGCAGGACCCGTAGCCGAGGCAACCGTGCGGGCACAGTTTGTCGCCACCACCGACCGCATGGGCGGCGGAACAATCGGCAATGCCGTTGTACAGGAACTTGTCAGGGGATTTGCCGCGGTCGCCGCCGCATAAAACGATGGCAACCTTCCGTTCGACCGCCACGACGTCCTGTCCGAGAAGTTTTGCCAGAGCCTTGACCACGGACGCGCCGCCCGGTGCGCAAAGATTGATCGGGGCATTATTCACGATGATGGCCTTGGCGTAGTCCGCGCAACCGGCCATGCCGCAACCGCCGCAGTTGGCACCCGGCAGGCAGTCCGTTGCCAAGGCTATGCGGGGATCCTCCGAGACGGCAAAGAAACGTGCTGCCAGTGACAGTATGAGCCCGCACAGGAGTCCGATTCCGCCGATTGCCAATGCTGTAAGGAGAATGGGATTCATGGGCTATTTGACCAGGGATGCAAATCCCATGAATGCGAGACTCAACAAGCCGGCGGTCACCAGCGAAATGGCCACCCCCTGGAAGGCGCGGGGAGGATTGGCACGTTCGATTTTTTCACGCAAGCCGGTAAAAATCACCAGGGCAAGGGCGAAACCCAGTGAAGCGGCAAAGCCGTAGACCGTGGCACGCATCAAATCATGATGCATCTGTATGTTAAGAACCGAGACGCCCAGCACCACGCAATTGGTTGTGATGAGCGGGAGGAAGATTCCCAGCGCTGCATGAAGGCCGGGTGACAGGCGTTTCATGACAATGTCGACAAACTGCACGAAGGTGGCGATAACCAGGATGAAAGCGATGGTTTGCATGTACTGGATGGCCAGGGGCGTCAGGACCCAATGGTAGATCATCCAGGTTACGGCCGAGGCGCAGGTTACGACAAAGACCACCGCGCCGCTCATCCCCAATGCCGTTGGCAGCCGCTTGGATACCCCCAGGAAGGGACAGATCCCCAAGTAACGCATCAGGACGAAGTTGTTGACCAGCACCGCCCCGATAATCATCAAGATGTATGATTTCATAGGAAAACGGACTGCACAATACGACAAGTTGCGCAGGCTGCAAAGCGATTTTTTCCTCTTCCCTGCGCATCACCGATCACGCCAGACGCCGTTAGGGACAACGGCGTCCACCCCGGACTCGACGGGCACGTGCGCCAGCTTGGAGAAACCTAGGCGAAGACGAGGATGAAGACCATGACGAAGATCGCCACGGATTCCACGATGCCCAGGGCCATCAGGTAGTTGGTAAACCCCTGTCCCGTATCCGCCAGCGCATCGGATGCGCCGGCCGCTATGCGGCCTTGCATGACTGCCGATGCCCCGATGGCCAGGCCGCCTAGCAAGCCCCACATCAGCAGGGCGGGGAAAGCCCCGCCGGCCTTGGCCAGATCCATGAGCTTCATCATGACGATCATGCCGTAAAAGGTCTGGGTGATCGGTGCGCCGACAAATACCGCCAGCATGAATGGGGCAGCCTTGTTCTGCGCAAAGCACCGTTTCCAGGCACCCACGGCGGCCATGCCGGCAAACCCGATTCCGATGGCGGAACCCATGGCTGAGAAACACAACGCAGCCGCGCTGCCCATGTTGCCCAACGAGATAACTGTCTGTGGATCAAGTGTCATCGTTCCCTGCTCCTTCCTGCCCGTACCGGACACCCGGCGGGTTGGTTGTTTGACTGCCGTTATAGTTGATTGTCGTTACGTCCTGTCCTGCTGGTCGCTGCGGGCAAAGGGAGTGAATGGCGTTCCCGACCATTCCAAACCCATGTGCATGGAGAATTCCAGTGCATTCAGTCGTATGCCGTGAACAAAGACGCTCATGGCGCCCAGGATGGCGTTCAATCCGTGCCCCAGCAACAGGATCAGGGCGCCCGCAATCACCCGGACCAGGATATTGCCGTCCAGGTCCGCCACGATTTTGTTGAAAACACCGGCGAGTTCGACCGAGGCAACACCGAGGGCGAACAACCGGAGATAGGAAAGGATATCACCGAATCCCGACATCAATGTCAGGGGAAGCATGACATGCTGGATCCATTCCGTCTTGATTTTTGACCAGGGCGTCATGAAGACCAGGACCGCAAGCAGACCGAGCAGGGATACGGGTATGAACCAGGTAGGGAAGGGGGTTTGCAACAGCATCAGCCGGGCAATGAAGAACATGGTCCAGGTAATGGCAATCCAGCCGCCTTGTGCAACGGCTTGAGGTGAGGGAAACAGCCGCAGGGCCGACCACCCGTGTGCCAGGGTCAGGTGGATGGCGCCCAGGAACATGCACAAGCCCATGACATTCCGGTTATCAGTCAGCCAGTCAACACGGAGGGCTCCCAGCCCGAACGGGGCCTGTTCAAGGCCGAAATACACGCCGGACAAAATACCCCATACGATCGTTGCGATGCTGAAGATGTTGAGCAGTATGAACGGTTCCCGAGGGGCTCGACCCTTGAATTTCCGGCCCAACCAGAGGGAGAGGGCCAGGAAAAGGATGCCGTAACCGGCGTCACCCATGATCATGGCGGCAAACAGGGTTAGAAACACCAGGAAGGATGCGCTGACATCCGCCTCCCGGTACCCGGGGAATATCCGGATGAGCCCGAACAGGCTTTGGATGGGTCTGACCCAGCGCGGCAACCGGATCAGGGTGGGGATCCGGTCGCCATCGGCGGGGTCCTCCACGCGCAGTCCCCACCCGTGGGTGCGTGCCGCATCATGAACCACCGGTACCGTGTCCTCCGGAACAAACCCCTGCAACCAGGCCAGATGTTCGTTCCTACCCATGCCGGCTTGTGCGCTGAGCAGACGTTCCTGTTCGCGTCCTTTTTCACGCCAGTCATTCAACCGGGCCTGCATGGCGGCCAGTTCGGCGAGGTTCTGCCGGGACTGTTCCATTTGTTTTTCAAGATCCCGGCAGGCGGCTTCGAGTTCCACCACGTTCTTGCGGGGTAACGGAACCTCCGGCAGGTCCAACACGGTTGCCGATGGCCCCACCAGGACCATGATCGGTTCCGGTCCGCTATCCGGCAACCGGGTCGTGACGCATCCTGCCGGGACGGGAGGGGGTGGACCGTCCGGTATCCGGTAAGCATGGATCGCCAGTCCGTGTGCGGTGAGTGATTGGATGACTTCGGGATTGAAAGCCCCAAACGGACGTGCGGTGGCAGCATCCGCCTGGAGCGCAGCCAGCGATTCCGCCTGTTCACCGAGTATCCGTGACTGCTCCAGAACCCGGTTAATGCATGCAAGGGGGTCCATCGGGTTTGAAGTTCCATTGGCGGGCGTGATCGTGCGCAGGATGGTTAGCGCCTTGTCGCAGTCGGCCAGTCGGTTGTGCAGGGTGTCAAGGTCCGGTTCATCGGGAGCGTGAACCGGCACCAGGTGGGCCACCCCCAGGTTCCGGAGCGCCTCGATGGTGGAGGTCCGGTCACGGTCCAGACATATCAGGGTGATCTTTTTTAACGGAACAATCATGTTTTAACCGGTCCTGGTGTTCATGCGGCGACCGCCCGTTGCTTGGCGATCTTACCCCGGGCAACGGAAGCGGTCTGCTCATCGCCCAGGAAAATACGGATGACCCGGATGTTCTCGCGGCATTCGGGAATCTTGACCTTCTCGAACAGGTTGACCCGTTGCGAGGTAGTTCGAAGTTCTTCTTCCACCCGGCGTCGTTGTTCTTCAAGCACTTCCCGCTGGGCACGCAATTCGATCCGGCGTGTGAGGGTTTCCACGGCATCATCAATCCATGGGGGCGTGGTGAACATGTTGATCGTGACCGGTTCGATGTGAACCGCCTTGAGGAGGGGGATTGCCACGCCGGCGATGTTGCCTTCCGCCATGTCAAACGATTGTACCCGGACCAGGGATTCCAGATTGACCGGTTCCGCCAGCAGGCGAACCCAGGCCTGCATCCCGTCGGCGGCAGCCTGTTCAGCCTGCCTGGCCTGCAGGATCCGTGCGGTGATGTTCTGGATTTCCATCTGCAGTTGTTGCTTCTTGAGAATCAGCATGGGCAAAAACCGTTCAAACCGGCGCAAGGCCTCACGCTGGGCCTTGAGTTCGGTCTTGGTATGTTTGATCTTTGCCATCGTGTGGATTCCGGATCAGTTCGCTGCCGGGGCCACCTTGGGCCAGTAGGCGTCAATGAGTTTGGAATGGATGCCGGTTTCAATCGGGTCAAAACAATCGGCGAAAATGGCCCACCCGAGGTCCAGTGCGGATTCCAGCGGGATGTTGACCGATAGATCCATCATTTCCCGCTCGAACCGGACTCCGTATTTCAGCAGCTTGCCGTCCCATTCGTTCATTCGGAAACCCATCGACTGTTTTTCCTGGGTTTCCCGGTAGGCGGCATACAGCTGGATCATGGCATTCATGATGGTCCGGTGATCGTCGCGGGTCTTGCCGTTGACCAGCTGCTTGAGGCGGCTGAGCGATCCGAATGGTTCGATGCGGCCGTCCCGCAGGTAGAACTGACCCTCCGTGATATACCCGGTATTGTCCGGAACCGGATGGGTGACATCATCGCCGGGCATGGTGGTCACGGCCAGGATGGTGAGGGACCCGGCGCCTTCGAAGTCAACCGCCTTCTCGTAGCGTGATGCGAGCTGGCTGTACAGGTCACCCGGGTAACCGCGGTTGGAGGGAATCTGTTCCATCGTGATGGCGATTTCCTTCATGGCGTCGGCAAAGTTGGTCATATCGGTGAGCAGGACCAGGACGCGTTTTCCGGCCAGGGCGAATTGTTCCGCCACGGCCAGGCTGACGTCCGGCACCAGCAGGCATTCCACCACGGGGTCGGCGGCGGTATGGACGAACATGACGGTGCGTGCCAGGGCGCCGCTGGCATCGAGCGTATCGCGGAAAAAGAGGTAGTCGTCGTGCTTGAGGCCCATGCCGCCCAGGACAATGACATCCACTTCGGACTGGAGCGCGATGCGGGCGAGCAGGGGGTTGTAGGGTTCGCCGGCGCGGGCGAAGATCGGGAGTTTCTGGCTTTCCACGAGGGTGTTGAACAGGTCGATCATGGGAATGCCGGTCCGCACCATGCGGCGGGGAATGATCCGGCGTGCCGGGTTGACCGATGGACCGCCGATCGCGATGAGGTTGTCCGTCAGTGCGGGGCCGTTATCGCGGGGTTCCGCACCGCCGGTGAAGACACGGCCCAGCAGGGCATCGGTAAAGGGGACCTGCATGGGATGGCCGAGAAACCGGATCTGGGCATCGGTGGCAACCCCACGGCTGCCGGAAAAGACCTGGAGGGAAACCTCGTCTCCCTTGAGGCGGATCACCTGCGCCAGGGAGGTGCCCCGCCGGGAATGGACTTCCGCCAGTTCCCCGTACCGGACCCCTTCAGCCCGGATGGTGAGCACGTTGCCGGCAATGTTCTGCACCCGGTGGTAGTATTTATGCATGGGACGCAACCTCCGCGACCATCTGTTCGATCTTTTTCTGGAGTTCCTTGAATTCCGGCGTATCCGCCGCCGTCCGGTTCCAGTCCCGGGTGGTCTGGGTCAGTTGGTGGAAAAACCGGCGTGCCGCCGTCTTGTCGGTGAAGGTCATGGATTGCTGGAGAATCCCGGCAATCAGGGTAAAGACTTCCCGTTGGCGCTCGGCCGGGGTGGCGCAATCCACCTCATGGTAGGCATCCTGCTGAAGGTAGACAGAGTCAATGTATTCCGATTTCAGGTAGGTGGTAAAATCGTCGATGGAGGTGCCTTCCTCGCCAACGACCTTCATCATCTGGCCGACGTCGGAACCTTTGCGGAGGAGTTCGCGGGCTGTCTCCACCAGTTCGGCGGGAACCACCGGCGCATATTTACTCCAGCTGTCCAGGGGGTCGATCGCCGGGTAACGCCGTGCATCCGATCGCGCACGGGAAAGCCCGTGGAAGGCCCCGACCACCTTCAGGGTCGATTGGGTCACCGGCTCGTCGAAATTGCCGCCCGCCGGGCTGACCGTACCGCCGATGGTGATCGATCCGAAGGAACCGTCGTGTAGCCGGACCAGTCCGCCGCGTTCGTAAAAGGCGGCGATCACCGATTCAAGATAGGCCGGGAAGGCTTCCTCACCGGGGATTTCCTCCAGCCGGCCGGACATCTCGCGGAGCGCCTGCGCCCAGCGGGACGTCGAGTCTGCCAGCAACAGGACATGGAGCCCCATCTGGCGGTAATACGCGGCAATGGTCGCGGCGGTATAGACGGACGCTTCACGAGCGGCCACCGGCATGGAACTGGTGTTGCAGATGATCACCGTCCGATCCATCAGGCTCCGACCGGTCTTGGGATCGATAAGCTCGGGGAATTCACGGAGGGTTTCAACCACTTCACCTGCCCGTTCACCACAGGCGGCGATAATCACGATATCAACATCCGCATACCGACTGGTGATTTGCTGTAGAACGGTTTTACCGGCTCCGAAGGGCCCCGGGATGCAGTAGGTGCCGCCGCGGGCCACCGGAAAGAAGGTGTCGACGATCCGGATCTTGGTAACCAGCGGATCAGCGGGGCGCAAACGTTCGGCAAAGGCCTGGATCGGAATCTTCACCGGCCAGCGCTGCAGCATGGTGATCTCCCGCTTCGCGCCCGTCGGGTCCGTGACGCGGGCCACCGGGTCCATGACCGTCAGGGAAGCGGCGGGAGAAACCCATTCAACCTGGACACTGCCATCCACATCGAACGGCAGCATGATCCGGTGTTCGAACATGCCTTCCGGAACCGTGCCGATGGTTTCGCCGGCCTTGAGCTTGTCGCCCGCCTTGACCCGCGGGGTGAACGCCCAGCGGGTGTCACGTGGGATGGCGGTGAGGTAGACGCCGCGTTCCAGGAAGAACCCGCATTGCTCGGCAAGACGGGGCAGGGGATTCTGCAGTCCATCGTAGATTTGGGTCAACAGGCCGGGGCCCAGTTCCGACGAGAGCAGTTCCCCGGTGAATTCCACCGGGGATCCCACCATCAGGTCACGGGTACTGTCGAACACCTGCAAGTCGGCATTCCGGTCACGGATCCGCACGACTTCGGCGATCAGCCGCATGTCACCGTGCCGGGCATACCCGACCTCGTTCTGGCTGACTGACCCCTCAAAGGCCACGGTGATCATGTTTCCGTTAACCCCTACAATTTTCCCGGTGGCGTGATCGGCCATACCTATTCTCCCGTTCCCGCATTCATATTCCCGCCGGCGGCGGGCCAGAGTGCATCTCGATTCACAATCGTATCCGCCAGGGCACTGCCCGGATCGTCGGCAAAAGCGGCCCACCGCTCCGCGATGCGCAACCGCATGCCATAGGCCAGCACGGCTTCCGTTGAAAAGGTGTTCGATCCGGCCATCTCCTCCAGCAGGAGCCAGCGGTAACGGTCCAGGGTCCGCTCCCTTTCCAGCGGGTTGGCAGCGGTGAAGGCCGCGCTCACCATTTGTTCGGTGCGGGTATCCAGCGGTGTGTCGGGATGGATGAATTCAGCGGGATCAACCTTCCGGCGTGCGCTCCGGTGTCTGACAATCGCGTTCCGGATGGCGGCTTCCAGGCCGAACCACTGCTGTGCCACGGGATGCTGCGCGACGGTATTTGGGCCACCCTGTAATTCCTTCAACCCCGACAGATCTCCTTCAGACAGGTGCATGGCTGCCTGTTCCAGAAGGTCCGAAGAGGACCAGGGAACCGGATCATCCATCGTCACGCGCGGCAGGGTTGCTGCAAAGTAGAAATACTCCATACGATCCCACTCCGAAAGCTGTCCGGCTCATTCGTCCGGCGACTGACGAACCTCCTGGATCAGTTTGGCCAGATCCGGGCGAAGCAGACGGGCCATCGAATCCGCAATGGCCGCCGCGGTGAAGTCGTGTTCCACATGCTGTTCGGTAACCCGGATCTTGAACCCGGCCTGGATTTTCGCATCCGCTTCCAACTGGACACCCTTTTTCAGGGCGTCCGCCATGCGGGCTTGAAACCAGGTTTTTAATTTTGCCTGGTCATCCGCGCTTACCTGAACCTCACCGCCGTTCTGGCAATAGGCGTTGACAGCGGTTTGTATCAATTCCTGTAACAAGTTTCCGGATATATCTTTACGAACATCCTGTTCAACCAGTTCACGGGCCAGGTGCTGAATGGATTCGCCAACCCAAAGCACAACGTCGCGACCGGCCTGCTGGACGGCTTTGCGGGCCCGGGCGGCAAACACTTCGGCATCCTGCTCGGCGGTTTTACGCAACGCGGCAGCCTTGACCTCGGCCTCGGCGATGATTTCACGCGCGCGTTTTGTGGCGGATTCAACCCGTTGCTTCGCATCGGCATCCGCCTTGTCGAAACCGTCCTGCTGAATCCGATCCAAGAGGTGTTTCAATTCGTCTGCCATCGGTTGCCCCCGTTTGCCGGTCTAAACCGGTTTGAATCCATTCATGTTCGAATGTGCCAACCCCTGTTGTGCACGAATGGCCACACTCCACGTGCCTGCAAGGTTCCGGAAAAGGCAGGTCGCTTTCGCAGAAAAATCCGCGGACGGTTCGGCCCTTCGACTGGGCTCAGGGCAGGCGAGCCGTCCCTACCATGCCGTAAACTTATGTCGTCATGTATCAATCTGTCGGTACAACCCCGTTTTACTTAAACGGGGTTGAGCCGAACAGGTCCGCCTAGCCTTTGCAGGGTTCCAGCGCCGCCAGCTTCTTGAGCAGGTCATAATTGGCTGCCACCTGGATGTCCGCAATCCCCATCAGGCGCTTGGCGCTTTCCGGGTCAGACTTGGCCAGGACCTGGAAACGGTTCTCCTTCATGGCGTGCTCGCTGAACTTCATGGTCGGATCCTTGCTGTCAAGAACCAGGGGGTTCTTGCCCTGGCGCGTCAGTTCAGGATTGTACCGGTACAGCGGGAAATGGCCCGAGTTGACCGCATCACGTTGTGACTGCAGTCCGTTGGTCATGTCGATTCCGTGCGCGATGCAGTGGGAATACGCGATGATCAGGGACGGTCCGTCATACGCATCGGCTTCCGCGAATGCCTTGACCACCATGTTGGGGTTGGCTCCCATCGAGACCGCGGCAACATAGATGTTGCCGTAGGTCATGGAAATCATGCCCAGGTTCTTTTTGCCGACCGGCTTGCCGGAAGCTGCAAACTTGGCCACCGCGCCCATGGGCGTTGACTTTGACGCCTGTCCGCCGGTGTTGGAATAGACTTCCGTGTCCAGTACCAGGATGTTGATGTTCCGTCCCGAAGCCAGCACATGGTCCAATCCGCCATACCCGATGTCATAGGCCCACCCATCCCCTCCGAGGATCCAGACGGACTTCTTGACGAGGTAGTCGGCGAGGGAAACCAACTGGCGGCAGGTTTCCGACTTGCATGTGGACAACTGCTGCTTCAAGTCGGCGATCCGTACACGCTGGGCTTCAATGCCGGCCTGGGTGGACTGGTCAGCATGGAGGATGGCGTTCAACGATTCAACCGGAATGCCATGATCCTTGCAGCTGCCGTCGATCAGTTTGCCCATCAGTTCGCGGGCAAATACATTGAACTTGTCCACGGCAAGCCGCATGCCGAACCCGAACTCGGCGTTATCCTCGAACAGGGAATTCGACCAGCTCGGTCCCCGTCCGTCCGCCCGCGTGCAGTACGGGGTGGTGGGCAGGTTGCCGCCGTAGATGGAGGAGCATCCGGTTGCGTTGGCGACCATCATGCGGTCGCCGAACAACTGGGTCAGCAGCTTGACATACGCGGTTTCGCCGCAGCCGGCACACGCCCCGGAGAACTCGAACAGGGGAGTGACCAACTGGCTGCCCTTGATCGTGGCCCGGTTGATCGTGGCCGGATCGGGTTCCGGAATGGTCTGGAAGAATGTGAAATTGGCGGCTTCCTTCTCGCGCAGGGGCAACTGCTCCTGCATCATGATGGCGCGCTTACCGGTCTCCTGCTTGGTGGCGGGATCCTTCGCACGGCCCGGACACCGCTCCACGCAGGCGCCGCAACCAGTGCAATCCTCGGGTGCCACCTGCACGGTGAACTTCTTACCGCTGAATTCCTTGCCTTTGGCCTCGACCGACTGGAACGTGGCCGGGGCTTTCGCGAGGCAGGCCGGATCGTAGACCTTGGTCCGGATGGCGGCATGCGGGCATACCAGCGAGCACTGGGCGCACTGGATGCAGAGGGTGGGGTCCCAATGCGGGATTTCCACGGCGATGTTCCGCTTCTCGTACCGGGTGGTTCCGGTCATCCAGGTGCCGTCCACGGGCATGGCACTGACCGGCAGCTGATCGCCTTCCTGCTTCATGATGCGTGCGGTCACCTGCTGGACGAATTCCGGGGCATCCGCCGGCACGACCGGAGGGCGCCGGGTCTTGCCCGCCGGCTTGGCGGGAACCTTGACCTCGTGCAGGGACGCAATGGCGGCATCCACGGCGTCGAAGTTCATCTTGACGACCTGGTCACCCTTGCGACCATACGTCTTCTTGATGGCTTTTTTCAGGGACTCAATGGCCTTGTCGGACGGCAACACACCGGATATCGCGAAGAAACAGGTCTGCATGATCGTGTTGATGCGGGCGCCGAGGCCGAGATCCTTGGCCAGCTTGGTCGCATCGATGATGTAGAAACGGATCTTCTTGGCGATGATTTGCGCCGCCATTTCATCCGGCATGTGGTTCCAGACTTCAGCCTCCCCGTAAGGACTGGCGAGCAGGAAGACGGAACCCGGCTTGGCGTTGGCCAACATGTCATATTTCTCGAGGAACGAGAAATTATGGCAGGCGACGAAATCCGCCTTGGTGCACAGGTAGGGGCTCCGGATCTCGGAATGACCGAACCGGAGGTGCGACACCGTGATGGCGCCCGCCTTCTTGGAATCATAGACAAAGTAGCCCTGGGCGTAGTTGTCGGTTTCCGTGCCGATAATCTTGATCGAATTCTTGTTGGCGCCGACCGTTCCGTCGGATCCCAACCCGTAGAACATGCATTCGAACGTGCCGGGCTGCTCGATCAGCCAGGCCGGATCGTAGGCGATGCTGGTGTGACTGACATCGTCGTTGATGCCGACGGTGAAATGGTTCTTCGGCTGTTTCGCCGCCAGGTTGTCGAAGATGCCCTTGACCATGGCCGGTGTGAATTCCTTGGAACCGAGTCCGTAGCGTCCGCCGATGGTCTTCGGGTAGGACTTGCAGGCCAGCCAACCGGCATCGATGGCTTCACCCAGGGCCGTGCGCACATCGGTGTACAACGGTTCGCCGATGCTGCCGGGTTCCTTGGTACGGTCCATGACGGCAATCGATTTGCAGGTTGCCGGGAGCGCCGCCGCAAATGCCTTCACGTCGAACGGCCGGTACAGACGGACCTTGAGACAGCCGACTTTTTTGCCGGATGCAACCAGGTGCTCGACGGTTTCGTGGGCGACTTCCGCACCCGATCCCATGATGACGATAACGTGTTCGGCATCCGGCGCGCCGACATAATCAAACAGGTGATACTGCCGGCCGGTCAGCTTGGCGAACCGGTCCATGTATTCCTGGACGATCCCCGGCGTTGCGAGATGGAAGGGGTTGACCGTTTCCCGACCCTGGAAATAGACATCGGGATTCTGGGACGTTCCACGCAAGCGGGGGTTATCGGGGGTCAGACCGCGGGCCCGGTGGGCCAGCACCAGATCCTCATCGATCATCGCGCGGATGGTTTCACGGGAAACCTGGATGATTTTCTGGACTTCGTGGGAACTGCGGAATCCGTCGAAAAAGTGCACGAAGGGGATGCGCGATTTCAGGGTGGAGGCATGCGAAATCAGCGCCATATCCATGATTTCCTGGATGTTTGATGCGCCCAGCATGGCAAAACCGGTCTGGCGGACCGACATGATGTCGGAATGATCGCCGAAGATCGACAGGGCCTGGCAGGCCAGGGAACGGGCCGACACGTGGAATACGGTCGCGGTCAATTCGCCGGCCAGCTTGTACATGTTCGGGATCATCAGCAGGAGCCCCTGCGAGGCCGTGAACGTGGAAACCATGGCGCCGGAAGTCAGGGCGCCGTGAAGGGCGCCGGCCGCGCCGCCTTCCGATTGCAGTTCCACCACCGACGGAATGGTGCCCCAGAGGTTCGCCATCCCGGCCGCGCTAAGTTCGTCCGCGGTTTCGCCCATGGGCGAAGACGGCGTGATCGGGTAGATGGCGCACACTTCACTGAGGGCATGCGCGATGTTGGCGGCGGCGGTGTTGCCGTCGATCATGACGGTGTTGACTTCCTTGGGACTCATTTTGATGCGTTCTCCTCTCGGGTAATACAACCGGACACAAACCAGGGGAGGGGGGCCTGATGCCACCCCTCCAGCAAACTTTTACGCCGACTAGATGGCCTTGCGGACGGCATCCAGCTGGCCGGCACTGCCCAGGACGATGTTCTTGTGGGCAATATATTTGGCGTATTCGACCATGAAGATTTTTCCCGGCGGCCGCAGGTCGAAATTCTCGGGGTTGTCGCGGAAACTCTCGCGGTGTACCCGGCACCAGACCAGCCGGCCGTCCGTATCGATGTTCACCTTGGTCACGCCCATGGTGGCGGCCTTGGAAATCTGGGCCTCGTCAACGCCCTTGGCGCCCTTCATCTTGCCGCCGGCGGCGTTGATGCGCTGGACCTCGTCCTGGGGCACCGAGCTGGACCCGTGCATGACCAGCGGGAACTTGGGAACCCGGCGCTGGATGTCCGTGATCACATCGAAATGCAGGCCCTGGCCACCGGCAAACTTGTAGGCGCCATGGCTGGTTCCGAACGCGCAGGCCAGGCTGTCACAACCGGACCGCTTGATGAAATCGGCCGCCTGTTCCGGGTCGGTCAGGTGGGCATCCGCCTCGGAAACGGACACATGCTCCTCCACACCGCCCAGGGTACCCAACTCGGCTTCAACCGCCATGCCCTTCTTGTGGGCGGCTTCCACGATGCGGCGGGTGATCTCGATATTCTTCTCGTAGGGTTCGCCGCTGGCATCGATCATGACCGAGTTGTAAAACCCGCTGGCGATGCAATCCATGCAGGACTTCTCGTCGCCATGGTCCAGATGGACCGAGAACACCGCCTCGGGGAAAATTTCATCCGCGGCGCGGATCATGGCTTCCAGCAGGCGTTTGTCGGTGTAACTGCGGGCGCCTTTGGAAATCTGGATGATAAACGGCGCCTTGCTGTCGAGGTTGCCCTTGAAGAGACCCATGATCTGCTCGGCATTATTGATGTTGTACGCCCCGATTGCGTATTTGCCATAGGCATGCTTGAAAAGGGGTTGCGTTGAAACCATCATGGTTTTGTCTCCTCAGTAGTTGCGGGTTGCGTTAATGAGATCGAAAACGGAAACAAACCCTAGGTCAGTCGCCGGATGAAATCAACCGAAAACGAATTCGGGTGCGCGAATCCGCGCGCTATTGATTGTCGCTGTCGATGGCATTCTTCGCAGATTCCATCGCTTTGACTGCCGAGAGAATTTCCGGCGGATCGAAAACCATGACGGATGACTTGTCAAAATCGCTGGCCAAACTACGAGCCGCTTCACCGCGTAGGGTTTGACCCCATAGCCCAGGGGGGCTTGTTGCCGTAGCGTATCGCCCAACACCGAACCATATAGCGCCCGTATGCCCACGATGCCTCAAACCGGAGAATTGGCGATCGACACCCTTTGTTTCCTGGCGTATGCGCAACACATGGCGCGGACAGCGCGATGTGATTCCGCCAGGCGTCTGTTTGAACTATTTGCGCAACCGGAGCAGCAACGGATTGAGGTACATGGCGGCTTTCAGCTTCACGCGTCCTCGCACGGGATCGGCAGGCCCAAACGTGGCTTGCCCCGGTAAGCGAGGGAGGCCCCGTGCGGTTGACGCGCGCAGGTTCAAGGATCGAGAGGATGGACGCAATGTGGCAGAAGCCAGATATAACAAGAGGAGAAACGATGAAGAAGCCGGCAGGCGGCAGGGGCGGACAACGCTTCAAGAGGACCGTCATGAAAAGCGCGACATGGATTGCAGCGTCTGCGGTTGTGGCGCTACTGGTATCGACGGCGTTCTCGGCAGATCCGTCGAAAATCAAGGATACCGAGTCTGCAACGCATGGCGATGACGCAGCCAGGCACCAGATCGTGGATACCTACAAGTTTCCCGGGTTCGAGGTGGTGCAAATCAACCTGCCGGTGCTGTCACACTACGCTTACATTCTAGGCAGCGGCAAGGAAGCGCTGATTGTTGATCCGGATCGGGACGTCCAGTTCTACCTCGACTACACGGCAAAGCATGGCCTGACGATCAAGGGCATCTATCTGACCCACTCCCACGCCGACTTCGTCGCCGGACACATGGAAATTGTCCGGGTCGCCAACTGCCCGATTTACCAGAGCGCATCCAGTGGCGCGGGTTACAAGATCGAGCCGATGAAGGATGGCTCGACGTTCAAGATTGGCACTGCCGTCATCAAGGTGCTGGAGACCCCCGGTCATACACCGGACGGCACCTGTGGGCTGGTATATGACGGAGCGGATGACAAGGTCGGCAAGATCCTGTTCACCGGCGACACGCTGTTCATCGGCAGCGTCGGTCGGCCGGACTTACTGGAAGGGAAGATGACGGCGGCCACACTGGCTTCGATGGGATACGACACATGGGTCAACAAGCTCTCCAAGCTGGATGATTCGGTGATGGTTCTTCCGGCGCATGGTGCGGGTAGTCTTTGCGGTGCGCATTTGCGCGACAGTCCCAAGAGTACCATCGGAGAGGAACGCGCGTCCAATCCGTACCTCGTTCTCAAGAGCCGCACCGAATTCATTACGGCGGTCCTGCGCGATCTCCCTGAGGCTCCGCAATACTTTGGACATAACGCGGCCATGAACCGTCAGGGCCCGTCCCTGGTGAACTGGAATGCGCCGATGCCTGCGGAGACGACGCCAACCCTGGAATTGACGGACGTGACCAAGCATTATCTGGCCGATATTCGCGAAGCGGGTGTGTATGCGGCCGAACACATCCCCAATTCGGTCAACATTGGACTGCGTGGCAGGCTGGAGACCTGGGTCGGCATCATGGTTCCCTGGGTTACCCAAGCTTCCGGCAAGCTGGTGCTGGTGGGCAGCAAGGAAGAGACCCAGGAAGCATTGCTCCGGCTTCATCGAATCGGCTACGGGGCATCCGTGCTAACCCTGGAAACTTGGAAGGCCGGCAATCTGCCCACCAAGAAAGTGGATTTCATCAAGCCGGCGGACCTTTACGCCCAGATGATGGCGGGCACGTCTCCCATCGTGGTCGACGTGCGCCTGCCGAACGAATGGACGGGCCTGCGGATCGGCGATGTGGTGAATATGCCGCTCAACCACCTGCGGGAACTGTCGGCCAAGCTGGATCCCACCCAGCCGGTGGTGGCCGTCTGCAACTCCGCGTATCGTTCCAGCATGGCCATCGGTCTCTTCGAAGCCAAGGGATTCCAGAACGTCACGTCGTTGGCTGGCGGCAGTGAAGCATGGATCGAAGCGGGTTTGCCGGTGTACGGCGCGGAGGTGGGTTCATCGGTTGTCGGGCCGGCGACGGCCAAGCGGGCGATCCGGCTTGCCGACCGCATGTCCGCCGACGAGTTGCGGCGACTTGCCAAGGACTTGCCTGGATCATTCGACCTGGTGGACATCCGCCCGGCGGAACAGTTCACGGATTACAGCATTCCTGGATCGCACAACGCAGACATCGCCGATGTGCTGGCCAACCCGGCCTA
>Ga0156641_1140_pt2 | contig 37525 bp, 31 predicted proteins | sample RifOxyC3_FD_110715 | JGI IMG/M metagenome (GOLD analysis project Ga0156641, IMG submission 110715) | Lentisphaerae bacterium RIFOXYC12_FULL_60_16 | reverse complement strand
AGGGAATATGCGCCTGATGAATCCTTGAGCATGTGCACGATGCGGGCGGAAGCTGAGGATATTTCAATTCCGTTGACATCAACCGGGCGCTTACGAAACCGTGCAAGGATATCGTTCAATGACGCCATATCACCCTTTCGATTCTATAACCAAGGGTTAATACTAGGCATGCATTTGGAGTTTCCTCAATAAAAAAATTGAATTTGTTGCGACGGCGTCATATAGGGTGGGGGTAGGCAGTAGATGGAATGCAGGGTGGCAAGTAACTAAAGTAGATGGAATAAGCGTGATGATATTGCGACGCCGTGTAAGATGCTCAAGTCGACATGCATGCTGGTGTCCGATCGATGGACAGTGCTTCCGTGCAAATGTAACGGGTTCAAACCACGTCAACCAGAATACTTGTATATTGCGTTATGTCAATAGAATCATACAATTGTAACAATATTTGTCTTATGTGCGAATATTTGTAGCTGGCGTTTGTGTCATAATTGAGAATACGTGTTTGATGTTTTGAGTTTTATTGAGTTTTTTACTCTTGGCCTGATAATTGCTTAAATGCTAGATGAAGTTTGGTATTCACGGTTGGAGCAATATCATGATTAAAGTGGTGTATAATCCTGATGGGGTGGTTGATGGCAAAAGACCAACTTCCATGATCGGTTGTGGGACGGCGGGTTTTACGTTGACGGAATTGATGGTGGCATCGATGATCTTTCTTATGGTGTCGACGGCGTTTACGGCAGCCATGTTGACGGCCTTGCGGACCCAGTATATGGCAACCGATTATTATGCGGCGATGTGTCTGGCCCGGAACCGTATACAACGGGCACGGACCCTTGACTTCAGTAGTTTGGAATTGTTGGTCGAAAATCAGTTGACTGTTGATTCAATCGGAAACCCGACAGCATCAGGTCGTTATCAGAGAACAACGGTGGTGAGTAATGTGTCTCCCACGTGTGTGGCTTTTACGGTGAAGGTTTCGTTTGCCACGAAAAGCGGTTTTTTCAGCACCCAGCCGGTGGAAGTGTCCACGTTGCTCGATGATTCAATGTTGGCAAACGAGTAGGTGTAATATCAAGGAACTGCCATGCAAATGAAGACCCTTACACCGACAAAGCGTTCAGGGTTCACCTTGGTGGAAGTCATGGTGGCTTCTGCCATTTCAGTGGTTGTTATCGGTGTGGCGATGGGCGCCTTTCTCAGTGCCCTCCAGATTTGGCAGCAGGAGCAGGTTAAGAATGAGTTGAATCTGAACCTAGAGATGGCCATGGAGTGGATTCGTTCCGATTTGAGGCTTTCCAGTGTGGGGGTGGGCTTGATGGCTTTTTATCCTCCCACCTCCAATGAATATACCGCCATCAGCATGCCCCTGGCCATGGATGTGAACAATGACGGGCTGCTGGACCGGGGGACGGATGGCAAGATCATCTGGAACCGAACCATTGTCTATCATGTGCGGCCGGGTGCGCCGGACCAGTTAATACGAACCGTGATTAACAGCCGGAACACCAATGCCACACCGGCGCAAATCTATGCGCAATTGGCAGCGGTTGTGCAGGCAACCAATGATGCGGGAATCGCGGCTGCCTGCATGACGGGAGAGAGTTCGGCTTCCAAGATTATTTTCGAGAATCTCGTAAACCTGAAGTTTCTTCCTCCTTCCGCCGACTACGATATGTATTCGCCCACCCGCTTCAAGGCGGGCACCTATAATTGGGGAAGCATCGTGCTGGATAGCGGGACGCATGACATCGAGTTCATCGTGGTGGCCCAGGATCCTGATTCTTCCGGGAAAAAGATCGAAATTGATAAACTTACCTTAAGTTCGTCGAACAGTGACCGGGATGCGGAATTGTTTACACCGGTACGCCGGCATCCCGTCAGTAGTTCGAATTTCACCGCCATCGCATACGGGGGAACCCTGGGTGCGCTGGACCGGGGGGCCGGGCAGGGGTGGGTTGGGAACGCCGTTCTGACCTTTGCCCCAACCGGTATCGGATCGCGCGTGAAATTCGAGATCTACAACGACCTGTGGTGCGACAATAACTTCAGCCAGCCGGTTCCGACGATCTTGAGCAACTGCAGTGCCAAACTGGACAATACGTTCACCTCGACCGTTCCGTACATTCCGGATTTCGTGGTGACCATGGACAAGGGCATGGCCTGGACCGCGGCGGGGTGCGGCGATTCCAAGCCGGTCCAATCGTTTGCCACACTCACAACCATCACCAACTATATTTATGGTTCACCCGGCATCAGCAACTACACCATCGGCCTGAATGGACGATGGGCCAAAGTCCATTTCGAAAGGGCTGCAGGATACTCGCTGCTGGTTACCAATGCCCGCCTGATTGATGTGGGGTCGGGGCGTTCTTCAAATCTCACCTTCAACGGGAAGAACTGGTTCGCGTTGACCACCAACAGCCCGACGCAAACCAACAGCGATTGGGTTCCCATGTGGGAGATTGCCAAGCAGTCCAACTACATGGTCCGCTTCCAGACCTTCCAGATGGGCTTCGATAATGATCTGGACATGTTTACCGGGATGAATAACCCCGGCAGAATTCGTTTTTACCAGAACACAGGTTCCGGTACCAACCCTGTCTGGGCGGCTCCGGTGGACGATTGGAAGGCAATTTCCGTCAACGTCGGGCCGGCGCCGTTCTTTGCCGACATTAATGGAGACGGCGCTTATGACCTGTTCATTGGCGACAACAACAACGTGAGCTTTTATCAGAATACGGGCAACAGCAAGACACCCAACTTCCCGGTGCAAACCGCCAATTGGCCCGCGGTTGCAGGCGGCACCTATTGGGTGCCGGTGGTCGCCGATATCGATGGCGATGGACTGTTGGATTACATCACCGGACGAATGGCCGGTGATTTTGTGTTCGTGAAGAATGTTGGAACGCCGGTGAGCCCGCTCTGGGATACGCCGGTATACTCCTGGAAGCTGGCCGATGGTCTGACCGTGGGTGTCAACGCCTACAGTGCCCCTGAACTGGCGGACATTGACGGCGATGGTGATTTTGACCTGTTCAGCGGTTCGATGGCCGGTGGCGTTTATTTCTGGCGTAATGACGGAACGGTGTTGGACCCCCAGTTTACGCTGGTCACGAACGCTTATGCCGGAAGCGGCACCCAGTTGTATGGCGTGCCCCGTTTCGCGGATACGGACGGCGATGGGGACCTGGACCTCTATGTCGGCTGCAGCGTTGGTTTTATGCATTATTTCCAGAATACCGGCAACAACACCAATGCCAGTTGGGCGGCGAAGGTTACCAGCGCCATGACACCGGCCCGGTTTACGCCTGCGTTTGTGAATATCGATCGGGAACCCGGTGGCGTGAACGGTCCGTCAGTATACGGCAACACCGACGGTATTACGTTATCGACGGTGAATGGAGCGGTCACCACCAACCTGTATGGCGTTTATGCCGTTGAAGTGGGGTATCCACGCTTTGCGCGGTTCAGGTCCGGTATTTACGACACCCGTATGGCAGCCCCCGCCTATAAACGTATGTCATGGACGGAAGTTCAGCTTTACGCCGAGGGCGGTGATGTGGATGTGCGGGTGCGGACCAGCGATGATCCGCTTATGGCGGATGTAACGGATGCCAACTTCCTGACAGCCTACGGTTTCAATAACGGTTATTTCCAGGGTAACCTCAACAACAACCTGGTCAATCTGCCCAAGAAGCGGTATGTACAATATGAAGCCTTGTTGGAATGCGGCCGTGCCGGCGTGGTGGGTGCGCATACCAATAGGCCGACGGCCGTCTTGCGGGATTTGACCATTGACTGGCCGGGCGCCCGCGGGTTGGTTGACCTGACGGTGGATTTCGGGCGTGGGCCGGATCTCGGGATTGTCAATGCCACGGTGGATGGCCAGGCATTGATCAAGGGTGTGGTGGTGGAAATGACAATTTTCAAGGAAAGTCGTCTGGGTTGGAACAGCGCCAGTGGGATGTTGGAAGTGCGTCCGCTTAATACGGGTAAATAAACAGGGAGGGTGTCATGAAAGCAAACAGCAGGCGGAGAATTGGGGCGACTGCCCGTGACGGTAGTGCGCTCGTAATCGTGATGTGTCTGGCCGGATTGTTGTTGATGGTCGGGCTGTCACTGTCGTTCATCACCGGCAGTTCTGCGCACACGGTCCGCAAGTTGACCACGGGTGTACAGGCGCTGGCGGTCGCCGAAGCCGGTGTGGCCGACATGCTGAGCCGTCTGCAGACGAACTATGTGCAATGGATGGAGGCATCCAACAGCGCCAGTTTTGGCGGTGGCACGTACTCGGTTGTGACAACCTATAATTCGGGCAACGGCAACATTACCATCACCAGTACCGGGCAGATCGGGGAGGAAACCCGGACCACGGTGCTGGAATTGCTGGGCGAAAAGTACCAGATGTACAACCAGGCGTTGGGGCTCGACGGGGTGATGCTGGCCGGCGGCAACATTACGATCGATACCGGCGCCATTGACATCAACGGTGACATCCATGCCAACGGCAACATCCTGCACTCGCACGGCAACACCTCGATCAACGGCGATGCTTCGGCCTGCGGCGTGGTGGAACTGGATGCGGTGGCGGGCTACACCAACATTCCGAATGCGACGCCCGTCGCGCTTCCGGATTACCGGCCGTTTGATGAATGGGAGGCCCTGGCCATCTCCAACGGCCTTTATTATGCGACCGGCCAGGCCTTTGGCGGTGTCAACCTGGCGCCCCCGAACGGGGTGTTGTATGTGAACGGCAACGTGTCGTTCGGCAACAACAGTTCGCTGGTCGGGACCCTGGTGGCGGCGGGTGATATCACGTTCGTCAACCGGTTCACCCATACGTCCTTCAACACCAACTGGCCGGCCCTGCTGGCGACGGGCAATATCAGCCTGCATAACCGTGACAATTATTATGGTGTAATCTTCGCCGGCGGCAACTTCAGTTCGCGGAATGCCAAGCATATCACCGGAGCGATTATCGCCATGGGTAACATTACGGCGGAGAACAACTTCAACATCGATCCGCTCGGTTATTACCCGGCCTGGGATCCCAGCGATACCAACCAGACGCCTCCGGATGTGGTCGTGGGAGGATGGCTGAAATAGCACACTTGACGGTGACCGGCCCGGGTGTAGACTGAGGGGGAGGGTAAGGAAGGGCTTTCGGAAATGATGGATAAATCATCCCAGACGATGCGGATCGATCTGATTCCGAATGTTCCGACCCAGCCGGTCAAGGGTAAGAAAAAACGGGTGGTTATCGCTCCGCCCACCCGTACCCATGATCCGGTTCCCACGGCGATTGTTCAGGAAGTTGACAGTCGCCCCGGAACGGTCGATCATTTCGAAGAATTGTTGCAGAGCGTGTATGATGCCGCCCTGATTACCGATTTGAATGGTCAGATCGTGGATGCCAACCTGCGGGCGGTGGAATTCCTGCAATATGACCGGGATGGTTTTCGCGGGTTGACGGTTGCCGATATTGTTTCCGGCGCCACGTCGGAATTGCTGGAAACGCTGTCCCTGAATCTTGAGAACGAACGTTTTACCCTGATACAGGCGTATTGCATCCGTCATGACGGTTCGTTTTTCCCCGCCGAGATCGCGGTGAACAAACTCCGGCTCGGTGACGTAAGACGCCTGTGTTTCTTTATCCGTGATACCACGGTGCGCCGCCAGGAACAGGAAATGTTGCGCACGGAACACAACGCAATCCAGAACGCCGGCAACGGCATTGCGGTTGCAGACCTGGAATGGAAACTCGAATATGTCAATCCCGCGGTCCGCCGGATGTGGGGTTATGAACGGGTGGAGGAACTGTTGGGGCTCGACGTCCGTGACCTGCTCGGCAACACGGATCTGCTCGATGAAATGATCCGTACCGTGGTGGATGAACATCGTACCTGGTCGGGTGAAGTGCGGATCGGGCGCAAGGACGGGTCTGAAACCGACATCCAGGTGTCGGTGACGGGCAACCGGAATTCCGACGGTGAACTGGTCGGTACGGTGTTCTCGTTTGTTGATATCAGCGACCGGAAACGTGCCGAGGATGCCGTCCGTGAATCGGACCGGCACCGCGTCATGCTGGAGAGTCTCGGGGCGGCCTGCCATCACCTGGGGCAGCCGGCAACCGTCCTGATGGCCAATCTGGGAATCATGCAGCGTCATCTAGGCGTATCGGGTGACGATCTGGTGCAGGAATTGATCAAGGGCAGCATGGAAGCCTCCGAGCGGCTGGGCGAGATCCTGCACCGTTTGAATGCCGTGAACGAATACAAGACCACCCAGTACCTGGAAACGCCCGACGGTTCCGATTCCCCCGAGAACCGCATCCTGCAGATCTGACCATCCGGTGCCGCACAAGGTAAACACCGGTACCCGGTTTCTGGTCTGCTTCCCTTGAATGCTGTGGTCAGCGTTTGTTTTCAACCGCAGGGGCATCCGGTTGCGGGGTGGCGGTCGCCGGGTTGGTGGGCGGGATCACCGCCTGCCGCGCCAACTCCCGGAACTGAACCAGCGCAGGCCAATCGGGTCGCAAGCGTAACGCAGCTTCAGCCGCACGGAACGCCCCGGCAGGGTCGCCGGCTTCGAGTTGCACGGCGGCCAGGTTGGCATGGACTTCCGGAATGTCCGGGTTGATGCGGATGGCCTGCAGAAACGTGTTGACCGATTCCGGGAATTGACGACGCCGGTGCAGGATGCGTCCCAGGTTGTTCAGGGAGGTGATGTCGAACGGATCCGATTCCAGCGCGGTGCGAAGCTGGTGTTCCGCCTCGGAAAGCTTGCCCCGTTGCAGTAACTGGTAGGCTAGGTTCTCCCGTGCATCGGCATGCGTTGGATGGATGGCGATCACGCGCCGGTAGAGGTCCATGGCTTCCGGAATCTGTCCTTTGGCTTCCATGACCAGCGCGAGACTGTGGAGGAAATTCGGCTGATAGGGGGATGCCTCCAGGATTTCACGGTAGATCGCTTCAGCCTCGTCCAGGCGATTCTCCCGCATCGTGACCGCGGCATGAAGTGCGAGATGGTACGGGGTCCGGTCCCAGTTAAGGAGGCGATCAATGGTTTGACGCGCTTCCGGCAGGTTGCCGGTATTCAGGTAAAGGCGGGTCTTCACCGCCAGAAGGTCGGTGGTATCGGTTCCGGCAACTTCCCGGGCGGCGTTCCACGCCTTCCATGCGGAAGCAGGCTTCTGGAGGCTGATGAAAATGTCCACCAGGTCCAGCAGGGATTTCCGGTAAACGGGTTGGAGTGCCGCGGCGGTTTCCATGGCGGCCACGGCGGCAATATCACGGCCCTGCATCAGGCTGGTGATGCCTTGCAGGTGGCGGTAGGCCGGCAGGTAGGTGGCACGAACCGGGGAGGGCGGTGTCCCGGGTGGTGTGTTGCGGGATCGTATGAGATGGTCGGCAGCCAGCAGGGCACGGGCATCCTCCGGCCATGCTCCATCGACGAAGAAATCCATGATTCCATCCGCGAGGAATCGAAGAGAAACCGGCAGGTATCCGCCCGGGACCGAAGAACAGACAGTTACCGGTGCCGGTTCAGGAACTTTTCGCCGGAGCGTTTGGCAGACGGTCTCGGGGTCCGCGCGCAGGGGTCCGGTCAGGTGTCCTTGTGCCTGGGCTTCCGCGAAGGAGAAGAAATCGGTATCGATGTCCAGGCAGGCCCCCGGAAGCTGCGGATCGAGGGCGTCCAGGGTCGTGACGGTAAACGCCGCCCGGTTCAGCCGGAATACAAACTGGTTGGTCCCTGTCGTCAGTGCGTCCAGTTGGTTGACTTTCAGGACCCCCTGGAGATGCCGGACCAATACCTCGATCCGTTCGGGGGAAAGGGTGGTGTCCGGTACCACCCAGATGAGATGCCGGATCATGCCGGACTGGATGGCGGGATACAGAAAACTTCCCAGGTCAAACAGGAAGTCAGAGGACGGGGTTATCCACTGGGCGGCTGAATCCGGATCACTGACCCGCTGTATGGCGGCATAATCCTTCCGCTTGAGCAGGCGTTGCAGTTTCCGTACGCGGGAGGCTTCCACATGACGGCAATCGTCATGTGTATCCACGTGGACGACCACGGCATCACGGATGTCGGCGGCGTGCCAAACGGACAGGGCAACCTGGTGATTTTCCATCAGGACCACCCCGCCGGTTTGCCGGACGACGCCGGGAACCCCGGTGTCCGGTACGGCGGTTCGGTTGCAACCGGTGGAGATGCCAAGCAGGAGCACAACCAGCAGGAAAAAGGGAAACGGTCTTATGGCTTTCACTCGCATGGGGATTTAGTATATCGTAAAGCCGGAGAGTTGTAAAACATGTTGCGAGTTGCCCTATATAATACCGTGGTGTTCATCGGGGCTTTTCTTCTGTTCCAGGTTCAACCGATGAGTGCCAAGGCGCTGTTGCCTTCTTTCGGAGGAAGTTATGCGGTATGGGGCGCCTGTATGGCGTTTTTCCAGCTGGTCCTGCTGGCGGGGTATGCCCTGTGCCACGGGGTGGGTCGCAGGCTGGAGGGACGGGTGGGTGCCCGGATATACTGGTATGTCCTGGTACTGTTGTTGTTTGCCTATCCCTTTCCCTTTGCAGCCATGGCGGAAGATCCCGGCGGGCGCTGGGTTGTTTTTGAGGTGATCCGGCGGCTGGCCGGCACCGTCGGGCCACCCGTTCTTGCCTTGTCCATGATCAGCGTGATGGGACAGCGCTGGCTGTCGGTTTCGGACCTGCCGGGGAGTCGTGAACCGCACGTGTTGTATGCGGCGTCGAACGCGGGCTCGTTATGCGGTTTGCTGAGTTATCCGCTGTTGTTTGAGCCCCTGCTGGGGTTGCAGGACCAGCAACGTGTCTGGTGGTTGCTGTACATGGTCATGCTGGTGGGCTGCCGGTTTATTCTGCCGCGGCAGAACGGGGTGCGTACCCCTGCGGCCGGGACCGCGCCCTGCGATACGGCGCCGGAACGGGGACGTCCCGGCGCCTGGTTTGTCCTGAGCGCGAGCGGATGCGCCCTGCTGCTGGCGGTTACCAATGTGTTGACCCTGGATGTGGCGTCCATACCGTTTCTCTGGGTGCTTCCCCTGTCGGTTTACCTGTTGAGTTATGTCGTGACGTTCAAACGACATCCCTGGAATCCGGGCTGGTTGAATTCGTTGACGGGGTGGGCAGCCCTGGCGGGGCTCCTGCTGTTCCTGTTGGGAACCCTGCGGCTTGCCCTGCCGGTCATGGTTGCCATACCCGTGCACCTGGCCATCCTTTTCACAGGGTGCCTGTCGGTGAATGACCGTTTGGTGGGTGTGAAGCCGTCGGATCCGGCGCGGTTGAGCGGGTTTTATCTGTGGATAGCCATCGGCGGGCTGGCGGGAACGATCGCGGTGAGCTGGCTGATTCCGCTGGTCACCCGTTCGTTTGTTGAATATCCGTTGGCCCTGGCGGCTGTGATGGGCAGTTTGTACCTGGTCCGGCTCGATCGGGATTGTCATCCGGATCCCCGGGCGCGTTATGAGGGATTGACCGCGATTGTCTGGATGGCGCTGGTGCTGGCGGCGTTCCGGTATCTGCCTGGAATCGTTGAGCGTGCGGGCGATGTTCAATCGGCCGTGTTGCTGGTGGTGCTGGCTGTGCCGGTGGCCCTGGCTTTCCGGTGGGCGTTGAATCATGCCCGCTGGATAGTCCCGGTTATGCTGGCCGTGGTGGGATCGGCCCGGTGGATGGAACAGCGCGGGTCGGGTGTATCGATGGTGTTGGAGCATCGCAATTATTATGGATTGTATCGAATCTATGATCGCGACGGGGTCCGCTTCCTCCAGCATGGCAGCACCCTGCATGGCCGGGAACGAATGGCCGCTGACACGGCTTCCCGGCCGATGGCCTATTATCACCCCACCACACCAATCGGATCGTTGCTTCAGGATGCCGACCGGATCGGAAACTCGGTCGGCATGATCGGGCTTGGAACGGGCGCCCTGACCGCCTATTTGAAGGCGCCCCAGCAGATCCGGATCTATGAGATCGATCCGGATAATGTCTGGATTGCATCGATCTATTTCCGGTCGCTGGCCGGTGCGGAGCGTAACGGAGCCACCCTGCACTATATCGTGGGGGACGGCCGGTTGTCGGTGCGGCGTGAACCGCCGGCCTCCCTGGATTGCCTGGTGGTGGACGCCTTCAATAGCGGCTCGATACCGGTCCACCTGATGACGGTCGAGGCTTTTGCCGATTACCGGCGGGTGCTGAAGCCGGCGGGGCTCCTGCTGATGCATGTGTCAAACCGGGTCCTCGACCTGGAACCGGTTGTTTACCGGAATGCGCAGTCGCTTGGAATGGCTGTTTGTGAACAATCGAATGCGGGAGCCGTGCATCCCGACGCCGAGGAGAGCCACTGGATGGCGTTGTCCGCGGATGCCGGAACCATACAATCGCTGATGCATGATCACGGATGGTGGATGCGTCCGGTTCCGGATGCTGTTCGTCCCTGGACGGATGATTCCATCGACCTGATGTCGGCTGTCTGGCGCGCCCGCTGATTATCCCGGCGGGTTGCCTCACGGGGTGCTGTCGGTCATCGGATAGGCGGATAGGATCAAACGGGGGGGACGGGTCTCCCCGGCTTTAAACCCGGGAATGGCCAGGACCTGTTCATCGGCGACGCATGCGTTGACCGGCCAGCCTTGCGGCGCCCATATCCGGTGCCCGGGGATGATGGTTACCGGTGGGCAGGCATCCGGCGGATCCTCCAGGATGAGCTTCAACTCAAAGTCCGGAACGGTGGCCGGTCCCACCTGCCAATAAAAGGTCAACCGGACACGTGTGGAATCCGGCAGGGGTTCCCATTGGACGCCATGGAGCCATACGGGAGGCGGCGTTCCCGTCCATTCAGGAATAACCAGGCCGGCGGGTGGTCCGGAGACCCTGCCGGTTGCCGCCCGCAAGGGTGACAGGCTCAATGGCTGGAACTGGAACAGCAACAATGGATGCTCCAACCGGATCAGTTGCCATCCGGGATTGCGGAGGAGTGCCTGCAGGTTGCGGTGATGGTCCGGTCCGTAGAAGCCGGACGGTTTGAAGGTGAGCGGGTCCAGGGTGTCGACCAACAGGTAATCCAGCGATGGGACGGGATAGGGTTGATCCGACAGGATATGAAACCCGGTGTAGAGATGGTGGACGGCATGCAGGCCGGACCGGTTGGAGAGATGCGGCAGGAACCGGAAGGTGGCGGCGATGCGGGCATCATCCGGTATGGACTGGACGAAGGAATCCCGCAGGGATCGATCGGCGACAGCGGCAGGTGACCGGTCGAGTGCCTGTTGGAGGGCGGGGACGATGCCGGAAACCGGAAGCACGACCAGGGGCATCAGCGCAGCGGCGGTGATCCAGGTGCGGGCTGCGAGGCGGTACCGGCACCGGCGGAGCCGTTCGAGGGCATGGATGGCCGACACAAAGATGAAGGGTATGAACTCAGCCTGGTAGTGGAAGAGGATCGTGGTTTCGCTGGCCCGGTTCGAGAGCAGTCGTTGTGCGAAGACGGGGAGTGCGGGAATCCAGGTCAGGGGGTCTGCCAGGCTGATAAAGGCGAGCGGTGAAAACAGCGCACCGAGAAAGGCCCGACGGTCGGGTGAAGACAGGGTGGCAAGGGATGTGACGGGGTGCCGGAGCAGGGTCCAGATCCAATCGCCGAAACCGGCGCCGAGATGACTGTACAGGCGGGCGAATTGGATGCGATCCCGGTTGAGCAGGGGCATGATCCAACCCACGCAGACCACAAAATACACGATGCCCGTGAGGAGGGGGCCCCAGACCCATCGTCCACGAAAGCCGCGGAACCAGGCCAGGATCCCGAACCCCGCCACGATCAGGGCGATGTTCTCCTGGCATAGCATGGCCAGCGTCAACGCGATGGCCGTCGGGAGGAAACGCCGGGTGTCGAGCCCTATGAAGGCGAGCGTCAGGAGGGGAACGGACAGGGTTACGGGATGGAATTCGTAGAGGTTCAGGTGGATCAATGGCGGGTAGACCAGGTAGGCCATAACCAGCCCGGCTGCGGGCCAGGGGCCGATGTGCCGGCGGCCCAGGTGATAAAGCAGGCCGGCGGTGGCTGCCAGGGCAAGGGTTTGCAGGGCCAGCAGGTATAGCGGCGATTGAAAAAGGGCATAGAGGGGTGCCAGTAAATAGAGGATCAATACCATGTGGTTGCCCAGGAACGGGATGCCGAGCACCGAACCGTCCGATGCGCCATGAAGGATGTTCCAGAGGCTCTGGGTGTGATGGGCCAGGTCAAAATCACCATATCGGTGGAACGTGAATTGACGGTAACCGGCCAGCCCCATGATCCCGATATAAACCAGGATGCCCGTCCAGACCGCCCGTCTGGCCCCGCTATCCGAATGCCGTGAAAACGATGAGCGCGTGTGGTTCATGGGAAAAGAACGGGCCGGGTCGGCGGAGGGATATGGATGGGCAAGGATGGTTCCGGATGGAGACTGGAAAGCCATGCGGCATGTACGGATTGTTTGGCGAACAGGGCGCCGGGATAACTGATTGCAACCAGGATCCAGTCCGGCCGGTTACGCATGCGCAGGAAACCCGGATTCTCCACGTGGATCAATACCAGGTCCGTCGGGTATTGGTTGAGGGCTGCCGAGGCGCGTTGGGGATCGGTTGCGTACAGGAAGTCAACATAATCGCGGATCACGCCGGGCGGGTAGCAGCAGTCGAGCCGGCCGTCGATGAAGACCCGGTATTGTGGATACAGGTGCCAGATGGCAAGCTCACCCCAATCGAAAAAAGTCAGCAGGTTTCCACGCAGGGGCTGATCGTGCATCCAGCGTATCAATGCGACGGGGTAACGGCCTGGTTCAACGATGATGCGGTGGGGGACGGGACGGTGGTGAAAGGTCCAACCGATGGGGATCAGCATCAGGAGCAGCACTGCCAGCTGAACCGGGCGGGGAATCACCCGGCGGATGGAGTCAAGCGGCCCTTCGACCAGGGGACGAACGGCCGGCCATGCCACCATGCCGGCTGTCAGCGCGAAGAGGGGGATGTTACGCACCATCAGGCAGGCGGCGAGGAACGACAGCGCCAGGGCGACATGACTGGTGCCGGATATATGACGCCGGTACCGCCAGGCTGCGGCCCCGACCACCAGGGCCAGGGCGATGAAATCGGGATGTTTGACGAAGTCGGTGCGTGGGTTGAAAGGCGCCCATTCCGAGAGGTAGGGCCGGAAGAACCCGGCGGACTCGCCGATGAATTTCCACAAGTCCCAACCGTACGGATTAAGACGGGTAAGGGCAATTCCGGCGACCAGGGCAGCGGTCAGCCATCCCGCACGGGAGGATCGGAAGGGGGACTGGCGCCGGATGGCGCAGACGGCCAGTTCCTGGAACAACGCGGCCAGTATCAACAGCGTCCCGATGAAGAAGGCCCCATGCACGTTGGCCCACAGGCCGGTGGCCAGGGCCAGGGTCAGCGCATGGATGCCGCGTAGCCTGGAACCCCGGCACAATACCTGGAGGTATCCCGCAGCAAACAAAAAGGTCAGCAGGTGCGGCCGCATGCCGAATCCATATCCCAGGTTTGAGATGATGAGCAGGAGGAATATCCAGGCACCCGGTCCCCGCATGGAGGGGCGTTGACCGGCCATCATGGCGAACAGCAGGATGAATCCGAGTAGCGTCTTAAGCGCCAGCAGTCCGGTGGTTCCGGTATGATGGTTGGTCCGGTCAAACAGGTATTCCGCCAGCCACTCATGATTGATCCAGGGATTATCAGGCGCCGTGAAGGAATAGGTGTTGACGGTGTGGAAACCCGGTTGCCCCGGCAGGGTTTTCACAAAGCCCAGGTTCCCCCACAGGTCGACATCCGCACGGTTGTCTGAGAAGAGCAGGGCGGCGAACAGCACCAGGAAAATGCCTGCCGTCCAGCTGAGGATACGATCCGTCCGGTCCATTGCCCAATCATACGGCAGGGGGAAGGTGGTTGTCCAGCCACGCCATCAGTGCAATTGTAATCCGGTCTGGTCAGGGGTATAGTCGGGCATGGTTTCAGCGTGAGGGTGAAGGAATTCGTATGAATCTTGTCGGCAGTCGGGAACGGTATGACGTTGTCGTTGTGCTTCCGCACTATTATCCGGAAACCACCGGGCATTGCCAGTCCTTCAACAGCCTGTTGCCGGGACTGGTGCAAGCCGGATACCGCGTGGCGGTCATTACTTCCAATCGGTTGTATGCCAACCGGGACAGGCGTTTGCCTGCCCGTGAAATGGTTCAAGGTGTTGACCTGTACCGGATCGCCATGTCGGGCTCAAGGGAAGCCTCCCTCGGGTCACAGGGCTGGTCGGGGTTGCGGTTTGCCTGCAAGGTGCTGGCCCTTGGCCTGTCCTTGCGGTACCGGCTGATCCTGACCATCACCTCGCCGCCCTTCCTGTATGCCGGGTTGGGATGGTTGGCAAGGTTTCGCAAGGTACCGCTGGTGTTGTGGGCCATGGATTTGTATCCGGAAACCCTGGTCGAGACGGCCATGATCCGGCGGGGCGGTTGGTTGCATCGCCTGGGTCGGAAGCTGGCCGGACTCGGGTATGCCCGTTGTGCCCATATCCTGACGCTTGGGCCCGCCATGCGTGATACCCTCGCCGGATACCGGGTTCCGCCGGAACGAATAACCGTGGTCCATAACTGGGTGCCGGATGACGTGGTCATGAAACCGGAGGGAGGTGCGGCCTTTCGACGTGAACTGGGCCTTGAGGACCGCCTGGTGGTGATTTACACGGGGAACATGGGGTGGATTCATGCGTTTGACGGTCTCTTGAAGGCGGCGGTCCGCCTGAAGACGGAAATTCCGCGAATCTGTCTGCTGATGGTTGGCCATGGTGTGCGCCGGCGGGCCATGGAACGGCTGGTGATGGACCAGCAGCTGGACAACGTACGATTCCTGGACCCTGTCCCCATCGAACGCTATGCCGACCTGTTGTCGATGGCGGATGCCGGACTGGTCTGCCTGGGGCGTGGCATGGGCGGGGTTGCGGTTCCCGGCAAGGTGTACGGTTACCTGAAGGTTGGCATGCCGGTCTTGATCCTCGAATGGGATCCAAGCGATTTATCGGCCCTGATTGGCGAGGGGGTTGCCGGATCCGCGGTACGGCCGGACGACGTGGATGGCATGGTTGCCTTTTGCCGAAACCTGTATGGCAACGGGACAACCCCGTCATCCGCGGGTCAACGGAACCGTGACTGGTATGGTCAGCACAGTGGTTCAGCCAGGGGAATTCGCAGCTTTACCGAATGCCTGGGACGACTGCTCCCGTAACCGTCAGGCTCCTCCACCGCCGGTGCAGGACCCGTTAACCCTGTCAACGCTTCTGCGCCAGATACCCCATGCGCATGCCGAAACGCATGGGTAGAAGGTTCATGAAATGGGGCCAGGTGGGCAGTTTGTATTCCGAGGTAAAGCGAAGCAGTTTTAATCCCGCCTGGCGCAATTGGCGCCGCAGTTGAAAAGGCGCATACGATCGTACAAACCCGTAATTGGCCTGACCGGTCAATTGCCAGTAAACATGGGCCAGCGGTGCCAGGCTGAAGAGATTGGGCAGCGTGATGATCACATGGCCGCCCGGGCGGGTAACACGGGCAAGTTCACGGATGGCTTGATGCCGGTCGTCCGGGTCCGGGATATGTTCGATGGTGGAAAAGGCCAGGGCGATGTCGAACGTGGCATCCGCGAAGGGCAGGCGGACGGCGTTGGCGGTGCACAACGACACCCCGGAACGCCGGGCTGGCGCAAGATCTTCGTCCAGCACACGGGAAGCAGTCTGGAGTTGTGCTTCGACAAAGTCGATGGTGGTCCAGTGGCCGGCGATGCCGGCGTACAGGAACTCATCGATGGGTTCGGAACAGCCCACGTTGAGAATCCGTTTGCCGCGTGGATCGGCCATGCTGAGCAGTTCCCAGTCGGTCAGCGCCTTGGTGGCCACGTAGCTCCACCGCTGTCGCCACCAGCGTTCCCGGATCCGCTGGTTGGCCGGCAATTCGGAAAATGCACGGTAACTGGGATCCTGCCGGATGTCGGATGAAGGCTGGGTTGTATTCATGGTTATCGCCATCTGGCCAGACCACCGTAGCGGAAAGGCCGTGACGATGCAAACCGGATATGGCATAGTGCCGGATCGTTGTGTCATGTGCCCGGTGATGCAACCGTCGGTTTACCGCCCGGACAATCGGAAGGGGATGGATGATCGGAACCCAACAGGCTGGGCAACGGGTTGTTTCCGGAAAAGGGGACTCCCGCTCCGTGCTTCTGACGATCGGCGGCATGGCGCTTCTGGTGTTTGCCGTCTATCGGAATACGCTGGGTCATCCGTTCCTCATGGATGATTTTACAGCGATCCTGGGACATCGGGGAATCCGGTTTGGAGACGGTATTGCGCTGGGGAGTCGCTGGTTGGTTGAATGGACGTTTCGGCTTAACGTGCTGGGGCTTGGCTTAACACCGGCATCGTTTCGCCTGGTCAACGTGGCGATTCATGTCATCAACGTCGTATTGCTCTTTGGAATTGTCCGGATCCTGCTTGAACCGACGGATGAGCCGGGTCGGAGGTTGTCCCGATCGGATCTTTCCGCCGCCTGGATCGCCCTGGCCTGGGGGCTCCATCCGCTTCATACCGGCAGTGTCATTTATATCTGCCAGCGATATGAGTTGTTGATGGGATCGTGCTTCCTGCTGGCCTTTTTCTGCTACCTGCGGGGATTGACGGGAACCCGGCCTCGTTTTTGGTTCGATTTATCCCTGGTTGCCGGTTTGCTGGGCATGGCCACCAAGGAAGTGATGGCCGTCGCTCCGCTGGTGATCGTGATCTTCGATTGGATCATGGGCGAAAGGCTGAGCGGCCGTCCTTTTCGTTCGCGAATCCGGTTGCATATTGCCTGGGGATTGCTTATGGCGGCTGGCGTTTGTCTCTGGTTTTCCGCCTGGGGCCATGCCTTGGATCGGGGGGGGTACGCTTCGCCGCTGCATACGGTATGGGAATACGCGCGGACCCAGCCCGGCGTGATCGCCCATTATATCCGTCTGTCAATGATCCCTTATCCGCTGGTGTTCGACTACTGCTGGCCGATTGAGAACCGCTTTTGGATGATCGTCATACAAGGGGCGGGGATTGGATTGTTGGCCGTGGCGTCGGCCTGTGGGGTCGTCAAGCGCCAACCGGCGGCCATGCTGGGGGTGTGGTTTTTCGGCATCCTTCTGCCTACGTCGAGTGTGGTGGTTGTCCAGGATCCGGCTTTTGAGCATCGTCTTTATCTCCCCCTGGCAGCGGTGATGATGGCCCTCGGAAGCCTTGGCCGGTGGGGGTATGTCCATGGTCGCGGCATGCGGCCGATCCTGGCCGGCGGCGCGGTTGCCTACCTGATTCTGATGGGTGGATTGACGGTGTACCGCGGAATGGACTATGAATCGGCCGTACGGTTGTGGGGCGATACGGTTGAAAAACGTCCGGACAATGGCAGGGCGCGGATCAACCTGGCGATGGCATGCTACGAGGCCGAAGACTACCCGTCGGCCTTGTTCCATGCATGGACCATCCTGGAAAGCGGGGCGCCCGACGAGCGTTTTACGACCTATATTCATGCCCGTGCCCACACGTTGGCCGGCAATGTCTGGCTGGCGCAGGACCGCGCCATGATGGCGGTCCAGCATTACCGTTTGTCTCTGGAAATGTGGCAGACGCCTTCCACACGTTTGAATCTGGCCATGGCGCTGGCACAGTCGGAACAATACGATAAAGCCCGGCAGGTACTTCGCGATGCATTGTATGAAGATCCGTCACAGGCGAGAGCGTGGGCCTTGAATGGATACCTGGCGATGATGGAAGGCGATTTTCATTCAGCCCTCCGTTGGTATCAGCGGGCGAAGCGCATGGATGGGCGATTTCTTCCGGCACAGGCGGACCTGGCCATGCTTCTGGCGTCGGTTCCGGATGCCGACCTGCTCGATCCGGACCGGGCGTTGGCGCTCTGTGACGCCCTGAATCGCGCGTTTCAGGAGCCCAGTATCCGCCTGCTGGATATTCAAGGAATGGCGTGGGCGGCCAAAGGCGATTTCAATCGGGCGATTCAGTGCGCGGAGGATGCCGTGGTCCTGCGCAAGACACGCGGCATGGATCCGGATCCCCACTTAAACCTGCGTCTGGACCGGTATCGCGAAGGTATTCCCTACCGCTTTAAACGGACTCCGGGGAACCCGGGGATGTCGTTTTCGGCGCCTGGAATATCCGCAACAGTGCCATACCGCCCTTAAGGTATCCCCATCCCATGCGGGGATGGCGCAAGGCCCGAGCCGCATGCCGCAACAGGATCGAGGGGCGGGTGTAGAACGAACGCAGGATCCTTGAACGGGCGGATTCGAGGTCGTCCAGCGTCAGGCCCGTTGGCACATAAACCGTGTTCAAGGCGTTCATTTTCCGCCAATCGCTGTTGAACGTTCCGGTCCGGGCGGCCGTATGGTACAGGGCGCTGCCGGGGAACGGGGTCATCTGCATGATCGAAATGTCATCCAGTGGCAGATTCATCGCCACCCGCCGTGTTGCCTCCAGGGTTTCGTGGGTTTCACCTGGAAATCCAACGATGAAAAAGCCCTTGGTCACCATGCCGGCATCACGGCACCATTGGACGGCATTCCGGATCTGGGTGAGATCGAGATTCTTGCACACGGATTTCAGGATGCCGGGGTCGCCGCTCTCAATGCCGAACGACAGGTGCCAGCAGCCGGCCTGGCGCATCAGGCGGAGCAGGTCGGGGGTGACCCGGTCGGCTCGTCCTAGGCAGGACCAGGTAACATCCACCCGCTGATCGATCAGTTCCCTGCAAAACGCCTCCACGTGGCGGCGTTGGAGGACGAAGGTGTCGTCTTCAACCAGTATTTCACGGACCCCGAAACGGGTCCGCAGGTCCTTGAACAACCGGACGGCATAATCCGGGCTGTAGGAACGGCACCGGTTGCCGAAAACCGAACGGTCGCAGAAGGTGCATTGGTTGGGACATCCGCGGGTCAGTACGACGGAGGCGCAGGGCCAACGGAGTACCCGTGCCGGGGATGGATGGAACCGCGTCGGGAACCCGTCGAGCAACTCCCAGGCCGGAAGGGGGAGTGAATCCAGGTCGTGGATCAGTTCACGCGGCGGGTTGATGTGAATGTCCGGGCCTCGCCGCACGGCGGTTCCTGCCAGCGTGTCCGGGAGTGTTCCGGTTGACTCCAGGGCGGTCAGCAGTTCCGCAAAGGTTGCCTCGCCTTCGCCCATGACCAGGAGGTTGATCGGGGGGAAAGCCTTGAGCGTCTCGGACGGCAAAGCCGTTGCATGGCATCCGCCCGCGATGACCGGGCGTTCCGGGTGACGGGCCTGCAGGATGGCGGCCAGTTCACCGGCGGCATGGATGCCGACTGTCGTGGCGGAAATTCCCACCAGGTGGGGGGCAAAGGAGTCAATCCGGTCCGCAGTTTCGGTTGCCGACAGGTTGCAGGCGGATGCATCCAGGCATTGCACCTCGTGACCGGCCCGGCGGGCCACGGCCGCCAGCAGGACCAGGGCAAAGGACGGCTCGGTGTTGGATGCCCCGCTGAAACGTCCATACCGGGTTTCAAGGTCTACCGGGGCCGTGACGAGGGTTATTCGTAGTGGCATGATAAGGGTGACGGTGCGTTATGCCCGGGCGTCGGCTGCTTCCTTGTTGGCCATATACCAGGCGATGGTGTCCTTCAATCCCCTCCGGAGGGGGGTTGGTTGGAAGGGGAACGTCACGACGCGCTTCAACTTTTCGCCGGAAACGCATTTCCGCATGACGCCGTCGGGCTTGGTGGCGTCCCATTCAACCTGCCCCTGGTATCCCACGCATTCGGATACCATCGTGACAAGGTCCCGGATGGTGACCTCCTCGCCGTTCAAATTCACCGGTTCCATGTCCGATTTCCAGCGCAGGGCATCGGCGATCACGGCGGCGGCATCCATCACGTAGGCGAATTCGCGTTTCGGGGTGCCGGTCCCCCACAGGCGGGGTGCCCCGGTGCGACCGAGATGGGCGTCGGCGATCTTCTTGATGACCGCCGCCACCACATGGCTGCGCGCCTCGTGGAAGACATCATGCGGACCATACAGGTTGGTGAGCGCCACCTGGTTGAACGCGATGCCGTACTGCTTGGAAAACGCCTTGCCGAAGACCAGGTGGATGATCTTGTTGTATCCATAGGCCTCAACGCTGTCATGACAGCGCCCGTTGAAGATATCCTTTTCCTCCATGATGCCGGTCAGGTGGCCGGGGTAGGCGCAGGCACTGCCCACGCTGACGATTTTGCGGACCTGGTGCCGGGCACAGGCGCTGAAGATCGTGATGGTCATCCGGGTGTTCCGTTCGATGAGGCCGGCCGGATCCGTCTGGTTGATCCCGATGCCCCCGTAGTAGGCGGCGGAATGGATGACGGCCTCGACCGGATGTCCCTGCCGGCGTTGCTCCTCAAAGCAGGCGTCGACGCCGTCACCGGTTTCAAGGTTGAACCGGGCGCTGCGCGGGGCGACGACCCGGTAACCGGCCTGCTGCACGGCGGCAACGATCTGCCGGCCCAGGAATCCACTGCCTCCGGTCACCAGTACGGTTTGAAACGGTGTCATGGGTAGCTTTCCTTCGGTTGGGTGTCAGGCGTTGCGCCATTCGTTCTGGACGTGAATATACGGTACGATCTTCAGGAGTTCGCTGATGCCATCCGCCAGTGAGACCGTGGCCGAAAAGCCCATCGAGGCGATCTTGTTGTAGCACACTTCATAATCCCGCTTGTCCAGGTCCTCGCCGACGGCCGCCTCGTGCAGGTAGAATTTCCGGACCTTCCGGATTTCGCGTGCGATATCGAGCTTGGTGTAATTCATGGTCGAACTGCCGACGTTGAAGATTCCGCCCTTCATATCGGCGTACCGATCCAGGGCCAGCAGGTAGACCCGTGCGGCGTCGCGTGCATGCAGGAAGGTTCGCCGGTGATGCCCTTCGAACAGGATGATCACGCCGTTATGACAGGCCTGGTAGCAGAAGTCGTTGACCAGCAGGTCCAGGCGCAGGCGGGGGCTGATACCGAACACGGTGGCGAACCGGAGGCAGATGCCGCCCTTGTCCAGCACCATGGTTTCGCCTTCACGCTTGGTGCGGCCGTAGAGCGTGAGCGGGTTGATGGGGGTGGTTTCGTTGGCAATGCCTTCCACCTGGCCATAAGTGCTGCCGGTCGAGGCGAACACCAGCATCTGGTTGGCGCCGGTGAGTTTGCAGATCAGCCGGGTGCCGTCGATGTTGACCGTCTGGGCCAGGTGTTCGTCGCCGGCGCAGGCCGGATAGCCGACGATGGCAGCCAGGTGGAGGATGGCGTCGGCCTGGCGCACCGCCGGGGCGGTGATGCGTTCGTCGCGGATATCGCCGGCAACCAGCGTGAGGTTGGGATGATGGACAAACCCCAGGACGGGTTTGACTCCCCACATGAAATTATCGAGCAGGATGACCTTGTGGCCGGCCTCCAGCAGCATGGGGACCAGCAGGGTTCCAATGTAACCAGCTCCACCGGTGACCAGTATGTTCATCAGGTAGGTCCTTTCCATCCGCGTGATGTGATCGTGTCATGTTTGTTTGCTGTTTGAAAACCAGGGGTCCGGTACGACAACCCGTCAGGCGTCGTGGCGGAAGCCCACCGCCCCCATACATCCACCAGTATGGCGCCCGGGGCAAGACGGGCAACGTGTTTCAGGTCGATCGGCCGGTAGGCTTCATGGTCCGTAGCATAGACGATGATGTCGGCATTCCGGATGCAGGCGGGAACCGTCCGGGCCCTTGAGCAACCCGGCAGGCGTCGGCGGATTTCCCCCGGATCGGCCAGGGGGTCATGGACCGACACCGGTCCGGATACCGACCAGGCGTGTGCCAGTTCAACCGCGCAGGATTCTTCCAGCAGACCGGTACCGGGGCGGTAACTTAAACCCAGGACCGCCAGGCGTGCGGAGGGCGCCGGTTTCAGTGCTTCCACGTAGTGCTGCAGGAACCGGGTGTGGGCCCGGTTGGATTCAATGGTTGCTTCGGCGGCAGGCGCACGCAGTCCCCGTTTACGGGCGACGGCCGCAAAGGCCCGGTTATCCCGGGGGAAGCAGGGCCCCCCGAAAGACGGTCCCGGCTTGAGGCATGCCGGTCCGATGCGGTGGTCCAATCCGACCGCCTGTGCCACGGTAAAGGCGTCACCCCCCGGCAGGCGGTCGCAGATGCGTGCCAACTGGTTGGCGAAAGCGATCTTGCCCGTCACGTAGGTGTTGACGGAAATCTTGGTGAGTTCGGCATTTACCATGCTCATGCGAACGATCGGGGTTCGGGGACCGCCCTGGATGCGATAGATGGATTCAAGCCGGGAACCGGCCCTGGAATCGTGTTCCCCGATCAGGAAGAAATCGGGATGCAGCAAGCCGCGGATCACATTGCCGATGGCAATGAATTCCGGACTGTAGCAGAGGCCGAAATCCCGTCCGGCAAGCCGGCCGCTGGCCCGTTCAAGAACGGGAAGTATGCGCTGTTTCATGGTGCCGGGCAGGACGGTGCTGGTCACCACCACGAGGTGGTAGGACCGGTGGTTGCGGAGCGCCTGTCCGATGGTCCGGACCGCCTGCTCAACGAACCGGGAATTGAATGAACCGTCCGGTCGGCTGGGGGTGGGGACGATGATAAAACTGGCATCGGTAGTCCCCACGGCAGCGGCAGCGTCGCGTGTGGCGCTGATCCGCCTGCGGTACCGTGTGAACAGGGATTGGAGGCCGGGTTCTTCAACCGGGGCCCGGCCGCGATTGACTGCCCGAACGGATGCGGGGTTGATATCCACGCCGATGGTCCGCATTCCTGCTGAAGCAAAACAGCCCACCATGGAGGCCCCGAGTTTACCGAGTCCAAACACGGATACGGACTGGACCGGGCGGAGCATGGGATGGCGGGATTCAGGCATGGGACTCCGGTTCCGTGACGGGCGGGTGGGGTGTCACCGTTTCCGCGCGAAGGATGGCGAGTTCCTGTGTCAAGCGCTTGATCTGCCGCCGATGGGCCGAAATGACCAGGGAAAACTGGAGGCACATCAGGAGGATGACGAAAAAGGCACCCAGGAAAAGGGTCGTGGTGACTTCCACGGCGCCGATCAGGGTGGAAAGGGCGATCAGCCATTCATAGCGGATCACCACCAGCAGGATGGAGAGGCTGATGGCCAGCCATACCCAGCAATAGGCCATGTCCAGGCGGCCCTGCTGGACCAGTCGGACGATCAACAGCAGCAAGGCGAGCCCGAGGACGATGGATGCAATATATTGTTTCTCGAGAATATACATGATCAGGTCGGTTGTGTGCCCGCATGATGCGTGTTGGCGTAATCCTTCCAGTTCCGATCGTTCAATACCACCAGGAACAGGGAGAATAGCATCTTGATGCTGTAATACAACGGTTTCAATCCGGCATGCATGGAGACACCGCCGGACCGCGGCAACATGGTAACCGGCACCTCCAGGATGCGCAACCCGGCGCGTAGCGCCATGACGATGACGTCTGAATCCGGATAGTCACAGGGGAATATACCGCTGGTGAAGAAGGTGAATGCCGGTCGATTCATGGCCTGGAAACCGGATGTCGGATCAAGGAAACGCTGGCCGGTCAAGCGGAAGATGATTTCCGAAAACACCCGATGCCCCGTCCGGCGCAAGGCTGAGCCCTGCCATCCGGAAGCGGTGCCGTCATTCCGGTAGCGCGAACCGATCACGATATCCGCCTTTCCGGCGCGTACCGGTTCCACAATCCGGGGCAATTCTGACGGCAGGTGCTGGCCGTCACCGTCCATTTGTGCCAGCCACAGGCATCCGGCTTGTTGGGCGTACCGGTAGCCGGTCTCCAGCGCCGCGCCATAACCGAGGTTGGTCGCGTGGGTGAGCACCTTGGCGCCCATACCGTGTGCAATGGCCGTGGTTTGATCGGAGGATGCATCGTCGATAACGGCGATGTTGGATACGGGGATGTGGTGACGAATGCCGTCAACCACCCTACCAATGCGGGGCGCCTCGTTATAACAGGGGATGAGCAGTACCCCTTGGTCCATGGTCATCAGCGCATTGGTCATGGGTTAAATGCTACACCGTCCGGGTGTCGGATGCAAAAAAAAAGCCCCGCCCGGATGGGCGGGGCTTGTACATCAGGAACCAGCCTTAGCCACCGAAGTTATGCGAGGTTACCGCATCGGAATCGCAGTCAGGATCGGTCCCTACGACGCCGTAGGTATAGGTTCCGCTGGACGGGCAATTCGGTGTGGTGTTACCCTTGATGTAGGCATCCACTTCCGTGGTGACAACCGCTGTACCATCGTTCTTGCTCTGCGCCATGGCCCATTGTTCCTTGCCGCTATCAATCTGGCGGAGGTTATTGATACAGGCGTTCTGCTGGGAAGTGTTACGGGCTTTAACGAAGGACGGGATCGCGATCGCTGCCAAAAGGCCGATGATGGCTACGACGATCATGATCTCTACGAGTGTAAAACCTGACTTTTTCATTGCCGTTCTCCTCTGTTGTTTTTTTTAGGGCTATTAACCCATGTTTGTACAACCAATAATAAAGCAATCAATATGCCAGATCAGTTTTAAATGCTGAAATCTGATAATTTTCCCCAGAACATGTGGTTATAAGTGTTTATCATTATTGACAATATAAGAATATAGCGAAAATCGTTCTTATATGTTAGAAATGTAGTTAAACTTGTCGCATTAATAATAAGAATAGCCGTTTGTTGATTATCTATTCAGTCTTTTCTGGCAATTTGCGATAAAGGGTTGCGAGGCTTATTTTGAGGGCATCGGCGGCTCTTGATTTATCGCCGGAAGTTTTTGAGAGAACCTGCTGTAGATATTCTTTCTCTTTTGAACGCAGAAACGCCTTGAGGGATTTGCATTTGTTTCCGTCTGTTGAGTCGGCGGTGGTTTGTGTGGGGGTTTTCTTGACGGGGGTTGCGGCTATTTTCGGGGGGAGAACTGCCTTGGTGATTTTTCCGTCTTTGGCAAAGGTCACCGCATGTTTTATGGCGTTTTCCAGTTCCCGGACATTTCCCGGCCAGGGGTATGCTTCCATGATGGCGGATACATCAAGATCGATAGTGGGAGGAGTCGCTCCGGCGCTGGTTTCAGCTTGGAGGAAATGGTAGACGATGGGCAGGATATCCTCCACCCGTTCGCGGAGGGGTTTGATTTCGATGGGGATCACGCTCAGGCGGTAATAGAGGTCTTCCCGGAATTTCCCTTCGGTCATGAGGGTTTCCAGCTTGGTATTCGTGGCTGCGAGGACCCTGGCGTTGATTGAAATATTCTCGTTACTCCCTACCCGGCGGATTTCCTTTTCCTGGAGTACGCGGAGCAGCTTGCCCTGGATGCTCAAGGGCATGGCCCCGATTTCATCCAGAAAGATGGTTCCGCCGGAGGCGGTTTCAAATAACCCTTCCTTGTCGCTCAAGGCGCCGGTAAAGGAGCCTTTTGCATGCCCGAACATTTCGGACTCCAAAAGCGGTTCCGGAAGGGCGGCGCAGTTGACTGCAACGAAATTTTTCTCGGCTCGACGGCTGCACACATGTATGGCTCGGGCCACCAGTTCCTTGCCGGTGCCGCTCTCGCCGTATATCAGGATGGTTGTATCGGTTGGTCCGACGCGCTTGATCATTTCACACACATGTTGCATGGCCGGACTTTCGGCCACGATATTCTGAAGGTGGTATCGGGTTCCCAACTGCGCCTTGAGCTCGGCGTTCTCGTTGACCGCCTTGTTGTATTCCAAGGCGCGCTGGACGGTAATGAGCAGCTCATCAACCTTGAAAGGTTTGGTGATATAATCGAAAGCGCCAAGCTTGAGCGCCTCAATCGCCGTCTCAACGGAACCGTAAGCCGTCAACATGATGACGGACATCCCGGGATATTGCTCATGGGCTATTTTCAGGAGTTCCATACCGTTGATCGGACTCATGCGGATATCGGACAGCATGAGTTCAAACTCTTCGGCGGCAAGACATTCCTTTGCCTTTTCGCCTCCCAAGGCTGCCACGACGGAATACTTTTCGGCCTTCAGCAGGGTGCTTAAGACACTCAAGATGCTGGGTTCGTCGTCCACCAGCAGGATCTTGGCTTTTGGCGTTGATTCCAAAACAGCACTCTCCTTGATTCAAAGCTATAAACTTAATCAAGGAGCGCAACGGAATCAAATAGAATCGTTCTCATATTTGACGATTCTCAAATGTGGAGTCCAGGCGGATGTTGATCAACCGCCGACGACTTCACCCATCTTGAATATCGGGAGGAACATGCAAAGCACAATGCCACCGATGATGACTCCGAGGAAAACCATCAGTAACGGCTCTAACAGGGAGGTGAGGCCTGAGAGCATGGTTTCAACCTCATCGTCATAGAAGTCGGCGATGCTGTCCATCATTTCATCCACTTTGCCGGTTTTTTCACCGGCTTGCATCATGCGGACCAAAAGTACGGGAAAGACGGTCTGGTTGACCAGGGCGCTGGAAAGCGGGTCACCTTTTTCAACGGCATTGCGGGCATCCATGACGATTTTTCCGGCAACTTTATTCCCGGTTGCGCCGGAAACGATTTCCAGTGCACTGAGGATGGGAACGCCGCTGCGGATCAACTGTCCAAAGGTGCGTGCAAAACGGGCGGCCGCCACTTTTTTATTGAGATCCCCGAAAACCGGGGCCTTGAGGACCATCTGGTCGAATTTGTATGCACCTTCCGCGGTAGCCTTCCATTTTTTGAACATCACGACAGCGGTCACAATACCGACCAGGAGCAGGAATCCCCATTTTTTCAGGAAGTCGCTGAAATCGAGCAACGCCTGGGTGGGGCCGGGTAGGTCCGCGCCGAAGTCCGCGAACATTTCGCCGAACACCGGCACAATGAATACAATCATGGCGATGGCGATGATGATGGCAATGCACAAAACGATGACCGGGTACATCATGGCCGATTTGACCTTGCGTCGCAGGCGGGCTGACGATTCAAGGAATCCGGCCAGCCGGCCTACGGTTTCCGCCAGTTGTCCGCCGGTTTCCCCGCCCTTGACCATGTTGGCGTAGAGGTCGTCGAAGACGGTGGGAAACTGCCGGAGTGCCTCCGAAAAAGCGGCGCCGTTCTCGATTTGTTTACGGAGCTGGTTGACCACGGCCCTGAAGTTGGGGTTGTCCGCCTGTTCCTCCAGTGCATCCAGTGATGCCACGATCGGCATGCCGGCGGACAACATGGCTGCCAATTGGCGTGAAAAACCCGGGAGCAGTTCGTCCTGAATTTTCGCGGCGCCGGGTATCTTCTGGCCTTTGACGATCTTTCGTTCGGTCGATATCTTGGTGGGTCCACGGGTGGCGCCGGAACCTGCGGCTCGGACAACAGGGCTCATGGGTAAATCCCTTTCGTTTGAATGATGGGTTGACTAATCGCCGCCGCCGGTCACTTCCAACGCCTGTTCAAGGCTGGTCATGCCTTCTTTGACCCGGGTCAATCCGGCTTCCTTCAAGGTCAGCATGCCGTTCTTGCGTCCCAGTTCACGGATATCCGTGCTGGTAGATCCCTTGAGGATGCCGTCCCGGACTTCATCGTTGACCAGCAGAATCTCCATCAGTGATCCGCGTCCCTTGTAGCCGTTGGTACACCGGGGGCATCCCACATTTTTGAATATCTTGGAACCTTCGAAGAAATTCGGTTCGATATGGTTGGCCGCCAGGATGTCGGGGGACACCGCGGCGACTTTCTTGCAGGCGGGGCACAATTTCCGATACAGGCGCTGGGCTTGGGCCAGTATCAGGCAGGAGCCCAGCATGAACGGCTCGATGCCCATATCCACCAGTCGGGCAACCGCGCCGGCCGCGTCGTTGGTGTGCAGGGTACTCAGCACCAAGTGACCGGTAATGGCGGCTTTCACGGCGATATCCGCCGTCTCACCGTCACGAATTTCACCCACCAGAACGATGTCGGGGTCCTGGCGCAGGATGGATCGGAGGGCACTGGCAAAGGACAACCCGACATCGGCATTGATCTGGACCTGGTTGATGCCGGGCAGCTGGAATTCAACCGGGTCTTCGCAGGTAATGACGTTCACATTGATCTGGTTCATTTCCTGGAGGCATGAGTAAAGGGTAAAGGTCTTACCGCTGCCGGTGGGTCCGGTGACCAGGATCATGCCCTGGGGCTGGCTGCAGGCAAAGGAAAGCGATTCCTCGGACTTCTTATCCAGTCCCATGGCGGCAACGTTGGGGAACAGCTTGGAACGATCCAGGGTACGCATCACGATCTTCTCGCCGTGCACGGTGGGCAGGATGCTGACGCGCAAATCGATTTCCTTGCCCATCGCCTTGATGTTGAAACGACCGTCCTGCGGGATGCGCCGTTCGGCGATATTCAGGTCGGACAGGATCTTGACGCGCGAAATGACGGCGTTCTGGAGCCCCTTGGGCGGGCCGGGGCGCTCGACCAGTTCACCGTCGATACGGTACCGCAGGCGGACCGTCTTTTCCATGGGTTCAATGTGGATATCGCTGGCATTGGTGCGCATGGCTTCCATGAGCATCATGTTGACCATCTTGATGACTGGGGCGGTGTCGGCACTCTCGAGCATTTCGTCAATGCTCTGTTCGGTCTTTTCCTCCTCGACGACCTCCACCTCGCTGTCGTCGCGCATCAGCTCATCAAGGTTGAGGTTCTGGCCAGAGTCGGCGAAGATGCGCGCGATTATTTCACGCAGTTCGGTCTCCGACGCCACCAGCGGGGTGATGGTCAGGCCGGTGATGGTGGTCAGTTCATCAAGCGCCATCAGATCAAACGGATCCCCGAGTGCCACGGTGAGGGTTTTCCCGATCTTGGCAATGGGCATGAGGTTGCGCTTGGTGATGATTTCCTTGGGGACCAGTTCCAGCAGGTGGGGAGCCGGGACAAAGTGGGCCAGGGTGATGGGCGTCATGCGGAGGTATTCGGCCAGCGCCAGGACCAGATCGTCGCCCTTGACGATCTTCTTTTCAATCAGGAATTTCTCAAGGCGCAACCCACCGGCACTGGCGTCGGTTTCGGCCTGTTTCAAGGCTTCCGCGGTGATGACTTTATTGCGGATCAGAATATCGGATATTTTTCCGCCTGTCGCTCGTTTGGCCATGGTGAACCCTTCCGCATCAACCCCGTTACTATGGCACGATTGGTCCGGCAAAGCCAAACGGAAAATATCGGTCCGTTCGGTGCCGGTGCATCGGGGAGTTTGTCCATTTCCGCTGGAGCCGGCCCGGTGGGGATTGGCGCCGGTTGTCCGTCGGGATTCTACCGTTTCCGGGCAATCGGCTTTTCGAGGTGACCCCGGGCGCGCCATAGCTGCCGCGCCTCGGCCAGGTCGTGACGGGAGGGAGTGCGGATGCCGGCGATGCTGGGCGGCGGTTGCCCCGGACCGGCATCTTCCGGGAACGGCGACCAGTTTTCGTTGCGGTACTGGTCGCGCACACGCTTCAGCCGGAAATCCGGAACCGGCTTGGTGTTGCCGTCATCCAGGACGCTCTTCCATGCCTGGATGCCGACCAGGGTCATGTCAATGGCCCGGTATACATTCAGGATGGGGGCTTTGGACTGGCGGATGGCTTCTGCGAAGAACCAGTTGGTGAAGAAATCGCCCCCCCCGTGTCCGGCCTTGCGTGCGCGGTCGGCATGGACGGGAAATTCCGGGCGGTAGATCGTTTCGCCGACTTCGCCGGGTTTCTGGTCGAAGCTGTCGTGGACAATACGAAGCATGCCGCGGTCGCCCTGCCGCAGGTTTTCCATCAGGCCCCGGTTGCCGTGCAGCCGGTACCAGTTGCCATGGCCCCGGAGGGACAATCCGTTGACGATGACATTGGCGCCATTGTCCATCCGGCAGAGGATGGTGGAGCCTGGATCCCCCTGGCGGACGGCGTTAAACTGGGTTTCGGAAGGGACGTAATCAACGCTCCGGGCATTGACGGCAACCGGCCGGGCTTCGGTTATATACATGATGGGGCCCAGCGCGTGCGTGCAATAATAGGTGGAGGGGGTCCAGTTGCGCCAGTGGTCGAATCCCGGTGCGCGGGCCAGGCGGGCCGCGATGGTGTCGGGATGGATATATTCACATTCCGCCATCTGCAGGTCGCCGATTTCACCGGCCTGGTAGAGACGTCGCATTTCCTGGTTGAAGGCGAAGAAGCAATAATTTTCGGCCAGCATATAGATGCGGCCGGTTGATTCCACGGCATCGGCCAGTGCCGCGGCTTCCCCGAGGGTCTTGCAGGCGCTGGTCTCACTCATGACATGCAACCCGGCCTTCATGGCCTTGATGGCAAACGGCGCATGTTGATGGAAATAATTGGCCAGCACCACGGCGTCCATGTCGTGTTCAAGGAATCGGTCGAAATCGGTATACGGGGTTACGCCGGGAAAGGTGGTCCGGGCATGTTTCAGCAGGGGCTTCCAGTGGTCACACAACGCCACCAGTTTCATGCCGACCGCTTCATCGGCTCCGCGTGCGAATCCCATTCCACGTCCGGCGCCGATAACCCCCAGGCGGATGGGTTTGTTGTTGCTCCGGCGATGCATGTTGAGACGGCTCATGAAATCGGGCTCCTTCGGTTGGGCATTGAAAGCGCACAACATACGGTGATTGGGGTAAAAGTGTCCATGGATTTTCGGGTTGTCCCCGCCGCACACCGCTATTCCGGGCTTGAGTCGGCTTCCCGTTTGCCGTATAGCGCAAGCCGTTAATCGGGATGTAACCAGAGCGTGCGGGGTGCAATGTGATCAGCGATGTGTTGACGGAATGGTTGAAGGAACGTTTTGCCGCGATACTGCCCGGGATGGCGGCCGAAGTCCGGGAACGGGTCCAGTCCGCCCCGGCAACCAACATGGAGTTCGGCGATTACCAGTGCAACGACGCCATGACGTTTGCCAAGCAGGTCAAGCGTCCTCCCCGGGCCCTTGCCGAGGAAGTTGCCGCCGGTGACGCCCGTCCGGATTTCATCGCCGAGTTGTCGGTTGCCGGTCCGGGGTTCCTGAATATCAGGCTGGCGGATTCCTGGTTGTGCGCGCAACTGGAAGCCCTGGCGGCGGATTCGCGCCTGGGCATTCCCGACCGGGGCAACGGGCGGACGGTGCTGCTGGATTATTCCAGCCCCAATGTCGCCAAGCCCATGCATATCGGCCATATCCGTTCGACGATCATCGGGAATGCCCTTGACCGTATTCACCGGGCCCTGGGATACCGGGTGTTGGCCGACAACCACCTCGGTGATTGGGGCACCCAATTCGGCATCTTGATCCTGGGGTATCGGAATTTCGTCGATCCGGCTGCGTTGCGTGAAAACCCCATTGCCGAACTGGAACGGGTGTATGTCAAGAGCTACGACTGCAGCCGGCAGGATCCGGCCTGGCTGGACCGGTGCCGGGAAGAATTGGTGAAACTCCAGGCGGGTGATCCAGACAACCGGGCCTTGTGGGAACAATTCGTGGCCTACAGCATGGCGGAGTTTGATCGGGTTTACCGGCGGCTGGGGGTCCAATTCGACCTGGTGCGCGGAGAAAGTTATTACCGGGATGACCTGGCCGGCGTGGTGGCGGAACTCGAGGCCAAGGGCCTTGCCCGGGAGAGCGAGGGGGCTACGGTGGTTTTCCTGGAGGAGGAGAAACTGCCCGTCTGCATTGTCCGCAAACGGGATGGCGCCTTCAATTATGCCACCACGGACCTGGCCACGCTTGCCAGCCGGGTAAGGGAATTCAATCCCGACCAGATCATTTATGTGACCGATGAACGCCAGCAATTGCATTTCCGGCAGTTTTTTGCGGTGGCCCGGCGGCTGGGGTGTACGGCGCGTGTCACCCATGTCTGGTTCGGCCTCATGCGTCTGCCGGAAGGAACCTTCTCGACCCGCCAGGGCAATGTCATCAAGCTGGAGCGCCTGCTGGACGAAGCAGAAACCCGGGCGCTGGAAGTGGTGAAGCGGGGTGGGTCCGAGGCCCCGCCCGAGGTGCAGCAGGAGATTGCCCGGGTGGTCGGGATCGGGGCGGTGAAATATGCCGACCTCAGCCAGAATCCCCAAACGACGGTGACGTTCTCATGGGACAAGGCCCTGGCGCTGGAAGGCAATTCGGCGCCTTATCTCCTGTATGCCTATGCCCGTATCGCCAGTGTCCGGGACAAGTATGCGGAACGGTTCCCGGCGGGTGATCTTTCGCGCTGGCCGATACGCCTGACGGAACCCCTTGAACGCGAGCTGGCCGTGCGGGTCCTGCAATTTCCCGAAGCGGTGGTGCGTGCCGCGGACTTGTGTCGTCCGAGTGCCATTGCCGATTACCTGTATGACCTGGCGCAGACCTACAGCCGGTTCTACCAGAATGTGCCGTTTCTCAAGGCGGAGGAAGGCGTTCGGGAAAGCCGGGTTCGCCTGTGCGGCCTGGTGGCCGATGTTCTGCGCCGCGGACTCGAACTCCTGGGCATCGAGACGCTCGAGCGGATCTGAGCCGGATGACGGATTCCTAGTTTTTCCGGCCGGCGCCGCTCAGTAGGTGTACCGGCTACCCCCGATGAATTCCCGCAGGAGGCTGTCATCCGGGATGCACGATTCATCCCGGACGCCCTTGATGGGTTCCAGCAGGTTGAATACCCGGTTGGCCCGGATATGGGCATCCAGCCGTTTGGGATCCGCGGCGAACAGTTTACGGGCGGATCGGAGGAAACGCATGGCGCGGGGGCGCAAAACCGGCAACTCATAGGGCAGGGCGGTGTTGACGATGGCATCGGCATGCTTGATGAACGGGATGATGTGTTTGATCTCGCTGCGGCGCACGTAATGCCAGTGCGTGAGGGTCTGGATCGGTTGCAGGTTGCGGTGGGACTGGTCCCGGATCATCCGCCGCAACAGGCGGTTGTCGGCCCACCGCATGAACGTTCCATCCTCCGCCCGGAACTGCCCCAGGGTCTCGATGTACAGTTTGAACTTGTGTTCGGGAGCGATTCGGCAGGTCATGCCGTCGTACAGGCCGTGCAGGCTGTCGATCAGGAGTATCTCGTCGGGGGCCAGTGATAACGGATGCACGTTGAGCGTCCGTTTGCCCGTCTTGAAAGCATAGTGCGGCGTGTGGATGGCTTTTCCCTTGAGCAGGTCCTCGAGGTGGGTGTTGATGAGATCCAGGTCAAGCGCCTGGGGCGTCTCATAATCGTAATCGCCGAATTCGTCGCGTGGATGTCGTTCCAGGTCAAAGAAATAGTGGTCGATATTGATGGCCTTGAGGCGACATCCGGCGGCTTGGAGAATCTCGCCGACCTTGATGGTGGTGGTGGTTTTGCCGGACGATGAAGGACCGGCCACGATGACAATCCGGATCTTGTCGCGATGCTGCAGTATCCGCTCGGCGGCGGTCCGGATTTCGCCCCGATAGCGCTCGTCGCAGGCTTTGACCAGGTCGGGAAACTGTTTCGAGGCGATGACGCGGTTGAGGGAATGAACGGATTCACACTGGTGGTCCATGTTCCATCGCAGGACTTCGTAGAGTTTGCGGTAGGGAACGTTGTCGGTCACCTCAAAGGCGTAGGCTTTGGCCGCGCGGGCCATGGCGCGCTGGTTCCGGTAGATGATGTATTGGCGTGCAATCCGGGAGAGGCGGTTCTCCATCAGCACGCTTTCGACAACGTCCTGGATATCCTCCACGGAAGGCATGGTGGTGGATCCGTAGGTGCCGATCAGTGCCTGCTCAACCTTCAAGGCCATGCTGCCGGCGAGTTCGGTGTTGGCTGAACCGGTTGCGGCGGTGGCTTTGAGAACGGCGGTATGAATTCGTTCGCGGTCATACCGGACCAGGGCGCCGTTGCGCTTGACGATCTGCTGGATGGGGCAGGGATTCACACGGGTTCGACGGGTTTGGAGCCGGTTGTGACGGTACGGCGGATCACTTGGCGGCAGGTTCTTCCTTGGGCGCCTTTTCCGCTTCACGGACTTCCTTCAGTTTGGTCTCGAACATGGCCCGGCCCATGGTATTGAAGTTTTCCTTTTCAATATCCTTTTCCGACTTCTTTTCAGGCTTCTTTCCGGATGTCTTGGCCCGTTCCGCATCACGTTCGGCGTCCTTTTTAGCCTTCTCTTCCTCGTCGTTGACATACTTGTCGACCCGCTCCTGCGCCTTGCCCTGGTCGGGGAACGGCTGGCCCTTTACCGAAAGCGTGCGCTTGCTAATGGCTCCTTGCGGGAAAGCCTTGCCCTTGGTCTGCTGGTTCGAATCCCATTCCTTGGCGGACAGCTGGACAATCTTGGTCCACAACCGGGCTTCATCGGCGATTTCCTTCTCCAGCACCTTCAGCTCTTCCTGGGAAACCGCCTTGTATTCATGTTCCTTGGAAAAGTCGGTGACTTTTACCACGAAATACTTGTCAGCTGCCTGGCTGGCGGACATCCAGGCGACCATGAAACCCGCAACAATCAGCAGACGGGAAATTCGTATCATGATGTTTTCTCCTTTATGACCGGTGAGGGCGGAGGTTAGGCGACCCGTTCAACAACGATGTCCGGATCGATTTCCGTCTGCAGGACCCGTTCAATACCCTGCTTGATGGTTATCGTGGCGTGAGGGCATCCACCACAGGCGCCCTTGAGCCGTAACTGGACATTCTTGCCATCGATGGCAACGATTTCAAGGTCCCCGCCGTCCTGTTGGAGCATGCCGCGCAGGGATTCGAGTTTTTCCCGGATTTTAGCTTCCATGGTGATCCTTTCAACAAGCTTGTTCTTGCGAAGCGACTGATGCGGACATAATCTCATCCCCGGTACGTTTTCGCAAGGACAAAGGGCATGGAAGCGGCGCGCATTGATATAGCGGGAAGGGTTCAGGGGGTCGGTTACCGTTATTTTACGGTGGATACGGCCCGGGCCCTTGGCTTGTCGGGATGGGTGCGAAACCGGCCCGACGGGACGGTGGAAATCCTTGCACAGGGATTGCGCCCCCAGATTGAAGCACTCGTGGCCCGCTGCCACGAGGGACCACCCCTGGCGGTGGTGCGGCGGGTGAATGTAGAATGGGGGCTGCCGCCCGTGCCGGATACCGGATTCGAGGTGCGGCATACATGATCTTCCTGCTGACGGCTTCGCTTTTATGGGCATTTTCTTTTGGACTGATCGGCCATTGGCTGGCCGGTCTGCCACCCTGTTTCCTGGCGTGGATACGGCTGGGATTGTCATGCCTGCTGTTTGTTCCTTGGGCCGTTGGATCGGGGCGGATGGCGCGCCGTGAATGCGGGGAATGGATGCTTTTGGGCGGTATCCAATATGGTTTGATGTATCTGTTTTACATGGCGGCATTTGTGTTTCTGCCGTCACACCGTATTGCCCTCTACACCGTGTTAACGCCCCTGTATGTCACGGTGCTGGAAGATTTCAAGCACCGGCGTCTGAATGGGGTGTACCTGCTGGCAGCGCTTCTGGCCGTAGGGGGGGCGGTATTGATTAAAGGGGGGGGGAGGGGTGGGGTGTCGGGCAACCTGTCCGGTTTCCTGCTGGTCCAGGTCTCAAATTTGTGCTTTGCATTTGGCCAGGTACACTACCGGCGCTTGATGAGCCGACGGGGTGGACGTGAGGCGGATGTGTTTGCCTGGATGTACCTGGGGGGGGTGCTGGTCACCAGTATTCCGGCGGTGATGGATCTGGCGGGTGGTGACATCCACCTGACGGGCCGCCAGGTTGCCGTGTTGATCTATCTCGGGCTGGTTCCGTCAGGCATCGGGTTTTTCCTGTGGAATGCCGGGGCCCGCCGCGTGAATGCCGGAACCCTGGCCGTGTTCAACAATGTGAAAATCCCCCTGGCGGTCGGCGTGTCCGTGCTGGCCTTCGGCGAAATGGTACATGTCCCGTCCCTGCTGGCCGGGCTGGTGGTCCTGACGGGAGCGTTCTGGCTTACCACCGGGCGTTTTGCAAATGGTTCCAAAGGGTCATGGCCCACATCCGGCCTGCCCGCCGCTGACCGATCGGACTGAAATGCCGGAGTGACTGCTGGCCGCCGCGGTTCTCGCCGTCGAGCAGGTCGGTGTCCGGCCCGGGAAGAAAACCCGGCGTGCGCCATAACCGGTCGATGGCGGACCGGATGATGGATTCCCCAGCCGGGTTGTTGTAGACGGTTGGATGCAAGGTGCTCTTGGCGGGGATCCATGCGGGTGAGAAGCCCCATCGGCCGTGCAATGCCTGGCGGATGGTCGTTAGATTCTGTACGTAGCGATCGGCGGGGGTTTGTTCGATCACATCGGATTCACCCTGTTGCCATAAGACTGCCCGGAACTGGTGCAGGGCTGATCCCGCGCCGGCCATGCGCTCGAACCGCGTGGTTCCCGGCATCCATTGGCGTGAGGCGGTGGCCGCAACGGCGACGTTGGCCCAGCCGACCGGCACCTGCAGGTACGGCAGCAGGTCATCCGCCATGGCCGGCCAGATGGTGCCCCCGTCCCGGATCCCCGGCTGGGGATCATCGGCTGCCTGCCAGCGTCGACGGGTGAGGTCATAGGCGCTGACCCGTTGCCGGGGGTCCTGGATGCTCAACCGTTCATCATTACACCCGTCGGCATACGATTGGCCGGCGATCAGGAACACTTCCCCCACACCAAACAGCCGGGTTGGGGTTCGTGCCAGCAGGCGGGTTCCATCCCCGGCACCGGCGGAAAGACGGTGCCAGCCGGCGGGAACCCGGACGGTGATGCAATGCCGGCCGGCTGCCGGCATGACGCGGCGGACCGTGATGATCTCCGCGGTTGGGTCACAAGGGATGATTTGTACCCTGATCCAGGCGTCGGATCGAAGTGCGGCTGACAGGTTCAGCCGGATCTCGATATCCGCATAACCCCGTTCTGGCCGAAGTGATGGAATCGGGTTGTAGCCCTGCCGTTGGAAGATGGCGCGAGCCGCGGGCTGCTCGATGGTGAGCATCGTGGATTTTCCGTTCAGGTTCGAAACATGAAATAGACGGCCCCGAGCATGCACAAGCCCGCCCACAGGAAATCCAGTCGGACCGGTTCGCGCATGTACCAGATGGAGAAGGGAATGAAGACGCTCAAGGTGATGACTTCCTGCATGATTTTCAACTGGGGCAGGTTGAAATGGGTGTGCCCGATGCGGTTGGCCGGGACCTGGATGAGGTATTCAAACAGGGCAATGCCCCAACTGAGAAGGGCGGCGATCACCCAATGGCGGTGGTTGAGGTTCCTGAGGTGGGCATACCAGGCGAAGGTCATGAAGATGTTGGAGAGCGTCAACAATCCGACGGTTTGAATCCATACCGGAATCTGGACCATAAGCATCCTCCCGGGATCCCCGGATCCCACGCGCCGGGAGTATAGTGGGTTGTAGGCGGCATACAATCTGTTTCCGGTTTTGCTGCACGGTTTGCTGCACGGTCTGGTCCGGCTGGAGCCGGGGCGACCTCGCCCCGGTCTGGGTTGGTGGTTGGCAGCCGT
>Ga0156641_1108_pt1 | contig 40764 bp, 37 predicted proteins | sample RifOxyC3_FD_110715 | JGI IMG/M metagenome (GOLD analysis project Ga0156641, IMG submission 110715) | Lentisphaerae bacterium RIFOXYC12_FULL_60_16 | reverse complement strand
GGGTCGGGCCGGCTCCAGTTATTTGCACTTCTCACGCAACCGCCATCATCCCTTGCCCACCGTTACCAGGTCGTACTGCATGGAACCCAGCCCGATCCGTTCCCCGTGCTCCAGCTGGATCCGGGCATCGTACTGCGGCCAGAATTCCTTGAACACATCGTGCCCGTGCCGCGCCGTCAGCAAATCCACCACGGCGGTATCCGCGGCAACCGGATCGAAAGATGCCACCACGCCCAGATCCGGCAACGCCGGTTCCTCCTTGCCAAGGCAATCGCAGTTTTTGGTGATCCGGGTGATGAAGTTGATATAGACCACCCGTCCCTGCTTCTCCCGGTGGAACGCGAGGCAATACTCGGCCATCTTCTTCTGCAACGCCTCGCTGGTCTCGCTCCATTCGAAGCTCACAGCGCCATGCGGACAAAACGCATAGCATTCCCCGCACCCGATGCACCGCTTCACATCCAGCGTCGCATATTTTTCCACCGTGATGGCAGCCGTGGGACAATGCCGGGCACACCGGCCGCAGGCGGTACACTTCGATTTCGAAAAAATCGGTTCCGCGGAATGATGCTGTTGCAGTTTGCCGGCCCGGCCCGCCATCCCCATGGCCACATTCTTGATGCTCGCCCCCATGCAGGCCACCAGGTGTCCGGTCACGTGCGTCAGCACCACCACCGCATCAGCCATGTATCCCGCACCGGCCAGAAACACATGCTTAAGGTTCCCCTCCTTCATCGGGATGGTGACCTGCGCCTCGCCCTTGAGCCCATCGGCAATAATGACGGGGAACCCCAGCGTCTCATGGGAAAAACCATGTTCGCGCGACTGTTCAAGATGGTCAACCGCATTGGCCCGACGGCCATTGTAGAGCGTATTTGAATCCGTGGCAAACGGCTTGCCGCCCGCCGCCTTCACCTGCTCGCCCACGGCGCGCGTGACCGGCGCCGGCACCACATTGGCTCCGCCACGTTCCCCGAAGTGCTGCTTGATGGCCACCAGTCCCCCCTTGGGGATCATGGCTTTAAGCTTCATGGCAACCCACAACTGTTCCACCGCCCCGATCAGGCCCTGCACATCGGCCTGCTCCGGCAAGGGGACCAAAAACACGCGGGGTCGTTCGACAACTACGGTACGTTTTTTCATGCTGTTTCCCGCTCCTACTTACTACACTTCCATGGTCTCGGAGGATCGTATCTCAACGGTAATCCCGCTCAACTGCCGCATGATCTTGATGCGACGCCGGATCGGCCACCAGTCATACAAGAACACTTGCAAAGGCCTCCACATGGCCACCCACCCCATGATCAGCAAACCCTCCTCAACCACCGGCAGAACCAGCGGTGAAACGGACAACCACACCATCGCCGCCCGGCCAACGGTACAGGCAACCAGGAACAACAACCCCGTCACCAGGCTCCAACGCCCCTGCTGGAACAGCTGGGACAGGTCCTGGCGGGCCGCCTTGTGACGATAGGCGAAATAATGCCGGATAGCTGCAGCCAGCGTGTCGGCATTCTCCTCCTCGTCATCCGGATCGGGCAGATAAATCAAAAGTTTCACAGGTTTTCCGGGGCCAATGTCGAGCATGGCATCCACGATGTATTCCTCCGCCTCGGGATCCATGTCCTTTTCCAGGAACGGTGACGGGTCCAGTGTGTTGAACAACTGGTGGATCTTCCGCAATTTCAGCTCGATCAGCACAACGCCGTTCTCGGTCCGGTATATGGAGGAAAGGTCCGGCATGGTCACCACTCGATTCCGCGCCGGGCGCAGACTCCCTTCTGGTAATAGTGACGGACCGGCCGCATCTCGGTCACCAGGTCCGCCTCGCGCCGGATACGCGGATCGACGCCGCGCCCGGTCAATACCAGTTCCACCGTCGGTGGACGCAAAGCCATGAGCCCCAGCACATCGTCAACGCTCAACACCCCCACGGCAACCGCCACCAGGATCTCGTCAAGGATCACCACGTCCGCCCGGCCGCCGGTCAACACCGTCAATGCCCGCTCCAAGCCGGTCTTGGCCGCTCGCCGGTCAGCATCCGACGGTTTTCCCCGCACGAATTTCCCGGCGCCGAACTGGTGGACCGTCAAGGATTTGCCCAGCTTGCGCAGTCCTTTGATTTCCGAATAGTTTCCCGCCTTGAGAAACTGGCCGACCCAGACCCGCAGGCCGGCCCCGACCGCACGCAGGGCAAGCCCCATCGCGGCGGTGGTCTTGCCCTTGCCATTGCCCGTATAGACCTGGACATACCCCTGCTTGAGCGCGGTTTGCATAGGGCGCATCCTACCACCCCGCCGCCCCATCGCACGCAAAAAACACGTGCGCCCCCTTAGGAAAAGGCAACGGTTTCGCGTCAGATGGCTCCAGCCGCAAGGCGGAGCCGTCGGTGCCATACTCCCGAGCCTCTTGCAAAACCCCCGGGAAGACGATCAAGAATTCCAGTACGGGACCGGATGCCAGGGCGTTTCACCGGCATAGGCATCCAGCAGGCGGGACACGAGCCCGGCACGCAGTCCGGCATGGGCAGGCGCATACCAGAGGTTGTGAAGCTCATCCGGATCGTGTTGCAGGTCAAACAATTCCCCGTCCGGGGTTCCCGGATAAATGGACAGGCGATGGGTCGGCGTGACCAGCGACCGAACCTGGAACCCACTGGTCGGATCATCATTCTCAATCACCACCGAGTCCCGGATGGACGTTGCCGTCCCGTCCAGCAACCCGGCAAACGACCGGCCGGGATAGTGATGGATCGGCATCACCGACCCGCGTTCAAACGGCGTCTTGCAGTCGGCCCAATCGGCGCCCGGCATCGGCACCCCGCACAAGTCCAGGATGCCCGGCATCAGGTCGATCTGCGACACCAGGGCCTCGCTCCGGCGCCCGCCGGGCCAGCCCGGAACCGCCACCAGGTAGGGGATCTGGATGCACCCCCGGAACGTGTAGAAGGCCTTCCAGATCATTCCATGGTCACCCATCATGTCGCCATGGTCGGCGATGAATACCAGCAGGGTATCATCGAGCTTGCCCGTCCGCTCCAGCGCATCAAGCACGCGCCCGATCTCGGCATCCACATGGCTGATCATACCGTAGGTCAGCGCAATCATTTCCCGCCACTGGTCATCGGTGACGCCGACCGGGCTCACGCCATTCGGCTTGATGGCGCCGTTGACAATGCGCCGGTACACCGGCGGCAGATCGTCCAGTTCCCCCGAACGCCGGGCCGGCAACGGGATCGATGCCGGATCATACCAACTGCCATAGGGCTCCGGTGGCGCCACCGGCATGTGCGGGTCCGGAAACGAACACCAGATAAAGAACGGTTTCTCATCCGGTTGTTCGATGACCCGTATGGTGGAATCGGCAATGAACCGGTTGTAGTGCAAGTCTTCGGGCAAACGCAGCCGGTGACACAACGGCGCACCGCTCGTGCAAGGTTCCGGATGGCGGAAACATTCCGGATTCCCTCCGCGCGCACGCAACCACTCGATGTATTCACCGTAGATGAAGGTCGTATGCCCGCCCACAAAATCGACGCCCTGAAATCCATAGTACGGGGTTGGGAACTTTCGAATCGCCCCTTCGTTCCAGGCGGCCATGCTCTCTGGATGCTCCGGCAGATGCCGCCCCGGCTTCGGCACCCAGGGGGTCAGGTGCAGTTTTCCCGCGGAATGGGTTCGATAACCCGTTCCGGCCAACACCCCGGGCAGGGTGGATAGATCGGCACGCAGGGACTGCCCGTTGACGCGGACACCATGATCCCGCGGCAACAACCCGGTAAACATCGAGGCGCGGGCCGGCATACAGATGGGATTGTTGCAATAGCCGCGCGTAAAAGTGGTGCCCCGCGCCGCAATCCGCTCCAGGTTCGGAGTGCGGACCACCGGGTTCCCCATCGGCGACAGGTGATCCGCCCGCATCTCATCCACACAAAAGATCAGGACATTCGGTTGTGGCATGGGTTCCTCAACGTCCGATCGGTATTTTCCGGTTGGTGAAATCATTATCCGCAATTTCACAGGGCATGGAGAGTTCCAGCAACAACGCCGGGCCCACCCCGGTGAACCGATGACGCCGTCCCGGCGGCACCACCAGTACCCCGCCTTCACCGAGCGCGTGCGTGCGCTTGTCCACACGCAGACGCACCTTCCCCTTGACCACAAAGAACGTTTCGTGTTTACGCTGATGCCGGTGTTCCGGACAGGTCTGTCCGTCGAACACGAACAGGTACTTCCCGCAATAACCGGCCTTCTGCTCGTTGGCAATCCAATACTCGATCAACCCCGTCTTCGAGAATTCACCCAACCCGAAATCCAACACCAGCGGCAGAACCTTCGGCATGGCCACGCCCCATTTCCAGACCTGTTGCTTGAAGGCCGCCAGCGCCTCCCGGCGTTCCCGGCCATCCTTCAACGCCACCGCCAGACCTTTTTTCAATTCCTGCATGTTCAGTCCTCCAATAAATCGCGGATACGGCGGCAATGCTCGATATCGCCATCCGGCGGCACCTGATCCGCCACTCCCAGGATGAATCGCCTCCCACCCCACACCTCCAGCACATGCTCAACATGCCGGCGTAAATCATTCCAGGTATAGGGCGGCGCAAACATGGCGCCGGGCACCCCACCCCACAATACGGTCGGTTCTCCGGCTAACGCAGCCATTTCCTCCACGTTCAAATCCCCGCAGGGAGCCGGAGTCAGCGCCTCGACGGCATCGAAACCCACCACCGCCAGTTTGGGCAGCAATCCGCGCACGGCGCCATCCAAATGCACCGCGGCACGAATGCCTGCCGCATGCAATCGTGCCAGCCTCCGGCGATGCGTGGGGCCCAGCCATTCATCGTACCAGCTGGTCAGGTTCTCGCTATCCAGATTGTCGGGAAAATGTACCAGCGGCGGTTTCAACCTGCATACCGCATCCAACACAGCCGCTTCCTGCTCCTCCATCATTTCCAGGATCCTACGCACCTGCTCCTCATGGTCCATCAACAGGTAGACAGCATCCTGGATGCCCGCCCATTCGTAGCAGAACGCCGCCATCGGTGAACGCGGCAACCCGAGTGCCGGCAACCCGTCATAATCCGTCCAACGGGCCATCCGGGCCGGATAATCATCCAGGTTCGCCGGCACCATGGTCCGGCGTTGGAGCAAATCCTCCAAGACGGCCAGATCCTCCCCTGTCCGCACAAAATGGCGTACGCACCCCGTACAGGCACTCTCCTTCAAGGTGATGTGTTCTTCTTCCAGGATGCCCCGCGGTGTCCGCAACCGATGCAGCGACCGGTTCCCGTCATGGATCCACGTTTCTTCCACCGTGGCGTCGTACCGGGGCATGCCCGCCCAGAAATTCCCGTAATCGTAATACGGCACGATCCCCAAACTGCGGTGCAGGTCCAGATATCCCGCCTCGGTATCCCACGCCGGATCGGCCTTGCCGCAAGCTTTCTGACCGCTGATCCAATAGGTGATATCCGCGGTCCAGACCACCCCTCCCGTCCGTTCACCCGCCAGCAACCGAAACAGGTCGGCCCGGCATCCGCCTCCGTTATTCGCGGAATACACCGGAATCATTTTCCACCCGGCAGGACCATCCCGGACTTGGGATGAACGGTGTAGCCCTTGACATCCTGCGGCATTCTCAACAACCGGAAATCACCTGTGGCATACGCCGCTTCATCCCAAACGGTACCACCCTGGCTCATTTTCACAATATAGGAACTGAGCTGGTATTCACCGTCGTACTTGCGCTTCCCGCGGAACGGCTGGATATCCTCCCGGGCGGCAATGACCGCCAAGTCATACATGCCGTTCTTCAGAACGGCACTACCGCGACGATAGGGGCTGAGGCGGACAAAGAACTGTTCCGGACCCTTGGCAAAGACCATCAGGTGATACGGCGTTTTGTTCTCGATCGCCATGACGGAAAGGTTTTCCAGCAACGACGGCATGACGGACCCTGGATCCACGAGTTCAGCCCCGGCCATCTGGTCCATTAATTTAAGGCCCTGTTCCATAGCCTGCTGGTGCGCCTTGCGTCCTTCGGGATCATCCGGCGGCATGGAATCCGCCAACAGGCTGAGAAAGAACACACGCGTCATCGGCGCCAGTTTACCACTGGCATTCGCAGCGGCTTTCAAGCGCTTTTTGAGCTCGATGGCAAAAGGTTCATGGGCATCTTTAACCCCGATTTCATCCACATAGAAGCCCAGCACCTCGCTCAACAGGGTGAATCCGGATGCTTTTCCAATTTCCCGGTCTGAACGGTTCTCCTGGTCGGTGCTGGCCTTTCGGATAATCCCCTGGAGCCGGTTTTTCACCTCGGTTGCCGCTGGAGCGGCGGGATACTGCCGCAACACCGTTCGGAGCGCCGCAAGCGTCTGGTCCCGGCAGGTGGCTGCCTCCAGTTCCGTCAAGGCCAGCATGGCCTGACTGGATGCCTGTGCCTCTCCCACCTGTCGCCGCACGGCGGCAATTTCAACGGCTTGCGGAACCACATAGGCGCCCTGCCGCGCCAATTCGGTCAGGACCACCAGACGCTGGGCCGCATCGTTGCCCGTCACCCGCGTTCGGACCGTTTCAAGAATCTCCGGTGGCACTCCCTGCCAGGGGTCCACACCGGCCTGACGAACCGTATCTTCCCACAGGACCGTCGCCACATTGCGCTGGACCGCATCCAAGACATCATTCGCCTCACGAAACGACTGGTTTGCCGCATATCCCTGTGCAACCCGGATCAGAAACCGTGTGTATTCGGCGCCGGTTTCATGCCAGACATCCCGGCGAGTCCGGAACACCGGGTTGAACAGCACGAGATTCCGGTAATCATCCTGGACGTTGTCGAGCAGGACTTTATCCGGCTGTTTCAACCACGCGGTAGCACCCGCCCGGGCACAGGCCAACAGGGCAAGATTGATCGAATGATCGGTTTCCGTGGGGGACGCCGATCGGAGTCCTGCCGGCCTCACTGCCGCCACGACACTCCGGGCCGCCGTGATCAGACCCTTGTCGAGCAGGGAGTCCACCCGGTTTAGCAACTCGTTGACGGGCCATTCCTGGCGGAGTGCGTTGGCAAGCTGATGGAAATCAGCCCCGTTTGCATAATGGACCAGCACCTGTTCAAGGCACTGTCGCGCCGTGGAAATTCTTCCGGCCTTCCGTTCGTATTCCCATGCCGCCAGCAAGCTGGCGGCATACTGTTGCAGGCACCAGTCATTCCCAAGCAGGTCAGCCTGGCCGGAAAACTCCACCAGCAGGACCTGGACACGCGCAAAATCACCCTTGGCAGCCACCGCTTTCCAACGTTTCTCCTGGTATTCCCGGGCAAGATTCTGGAACTGTAATCGATCCCGGGGCGTAATCGTTACCAGTGTCTTGAAGAATGCTTTCGGCCAATCGTCGTCCCCCTGGGTCACACACCGATCCAGCCGGCCGACAATGTAACTATCAAACCGGCTGAACGGAAACCCCTCGCCCGCCTCGCGGTAGAAAGCCAACAATTGGTCCAGCACCGGGTCCCCGTTGACCGTATCACCCACGCTGTGACACTGGGCAAGCCAAGCCTCAAGAAAACGACGGTATTCCTCCCGGAGCACCTTGGACCGGCCATAACCGGGCACCGCCATCAACCCCTGCATGAATTCAGCCGCCGTGGACACACGCCCGTGATAAAGCCCGTCCTGCCACTGCGGCGAGGCATAGTCGCGATACAGACGGGCCAGGGTCTCATTGGTGGCATTACCCAGGGCAGTTCGAAGCATTTCCAACTGTTGACCGGCCTCAACCCACTGTTTCTTGTGGATAGCTTCCCGGGCCATGGCACTCCGGTCATGGAGCCAGAGATCTTGCAGCACTTTATTCGGTTCCGGCAATTTGGCAGACAGTTCCCTATGGATGGAATCCACCTGGTCCTTACCACGGGTCTCCTTCTGTTTCCGGTATATTTCCTGGATACAACGGTCCAGCGCGTTTGCAAAGTTCCGCTTCGTCTCGTCATCCTGCGCGGTCGGCATGTTGCGTAAACAGGCGGCAAAGGCATCGTCCGCCCGGTTCTGGTTGAGCAGATACTGAACTTCACGCGGGGTCCCGGTCTTGGGTGGACGGGAGGCCGTCCGCTCATCCACCCGGTTCCGGACCTCCATATACAGGTAGGGAGCCATCATCAGCAACATCAGCACACCCATGCAACCGAAGGAAAACCGTTTTATTTTTTCAATGTCGCTCATGATCCCGCTTCCTTCCCCATCGGCAACTTGTATCCAAAGGCTTAAGATACGCCGTTCCCTGTAGCGTATGATTCTCCCAACCCGGTCAGCTGATTGTCAACGTGAAACCTGGCCCGCGAAAACGGATCCGAAAACGGACCCCAACAGGAATTTCCCGAGGAATTCACCTGCCATCACCATTGACCTTTTGGTCCAAAATATGGAAGGATATTGACATGCTTATGTCACCCACAGGGCAAGCCTGCCTGGCGCCTGTCAGGTTACTCATCCTAATAACCGGATGGGCCGTAATCGGCGCCACCTTTGCCGGGGCGGACACCCTGGTACTTAAGAACGGCCAGACCCTCACCGGTCAGGTCAAGGGCAAAGCCAATGCACTGGTTATCTTTCTACCCGACGGGGAATCCAAGACCCGGATGATTGATGCGGCGGACATTGCCGAAATCCGGAAAGGAACCGTGGACACCGGAAACCGTTCCCAAGACGAGGTCTCATTCCCGGCCAATACCGACACCCCGTCCGTCGGCAGCCCTTTGGACGATGCCCGTTTCGAGAATTCAATTGTCCGGGCAGGACGCAAAGCCGGGGTTCCGGAAGATCGCACGAAAATCCGTGAACTCATGCACAAGCGGTGGATCCACGCCTGCACCATTCCTTCCAACAAGTGGAACGCCATGACCGCATCCCTGTTGGGCCGCGGCATCAACACGAACGTCAACCACAACCATCCCGAAGATAAAGACGCCCAAATCAAATACCGGCTGAACGGGGAATGGGTCTTTTCCAACGACCCTCCCAGCAATTCACTACCCACCTCGGACGCAGGGATTACCGAATGCTGGCAGAAAACCTACAGTTCGACGCGTTCGGACGGCATGTTGACCTGGTACAGCACCGATCCCCGCGCTTTTTCCAACTGGCGGAAACTGACCTGGGACCTGGACCAGAACCGGTGGGTATTCACCACGCTTGAAGCCAGGCGTACCTGCGTCACCGGGTTCCGGAAATGGTTGGAGACCGAACGAGACATCAAGCGCAAGGAGGCCGCCCAAGGTCCCCATCCCGGCAACCTGAAATGGGCCGGCGATTATGCCCAGCGAATGACCGTCGCCCGTCGTAAACTGGCCGATGGTCCCGCATCCGAAAAGGAAGCCCGTGCGCTGGAATTTACCATTCAATCCGCCGGCAAGAATGCCTACGAACGGCTCGTGATGGCATTCGATCCCGAATTCGAATACCGGGCACTGGAACAGTTCCGTTCCGACTTCAACCAGCGGGACCCCCTCGCCCCTGAAGCCTGGAAACGATAACACCCCTACCATCCGGTCATTCCCCCTGAAATTTTGCCACTCGCGTAAACCAACGACAACACGTATAAAGCAAAGCGCATCACGGAAAATGGAATTCGTGCACAGGAGACAATCATGAAAGTCGTTACGATCACCGAAGTCAATAAACGCGCCGAACTCGTGGAAACCCCGATGCCCGAGATCGATGCCAACAGTGTCCTGATCAAAACCCATTACTCGGGTGTCAGTATCGGCACCGAAATGTGGGTGGCCACCGGCAAACGGCTGGAAGGCCGCACCATCCCCTTTCCCGCCGCCGGTTACCAGCTTACCGGCGAGATCGTCAAGAAAGGTGATCAGGTTTCCGGCTTCGAAGTCGGTGAACGGGTGGTGGCTTTCGCCTCGCCGTCCCACGCCCAGTTCGTCAAGGCCAACAAGGATTACGTCCACAAGCTGGCCAATCCCAAAGCGGCCAAGGCCTGCGCACTGTTCGTCATGCCGTCGGTGGGCGCCCATGCATTGACCCATGCCGATGTAAACACGGGCAATACGGTTCTCGTGGTCGGTCAGGGTCTGATCGGCCAATGCACCGCCCAGCTCGCCCGCCTGCGCGGCGCCTACGTGATCACCAGCGAATTGTCACCCGAACGCCTGGCCATCTCCCAAAAATACTGCTCGGACTGGGTGATCGACGCTTCGAAGGGACCAGTCTCCGAACAGCTCCTGCAACGATTCCCCGGCGGTGTGGATGTGGTTCTCGAATCCACCGGTTTCCAGGGTCTGCTGGAGGACGCCATGAAGTGCGTACGGGCCGGCGGCTTGAACAAGGGCGGAAAGTTCGTCTTTGAAGGCTGGTATCCCGACACGGTTTCCTACACCTTCAGCATTCCGCACGGCAAACAGTTGCAGTGCTTCTACCCGGCGTTCATTGGCGAACGGCCCAACCGGGAAGGGGCTCTGCGTCTGATCATGAGCGGAAAACTGGAGATGGACCCGCTGATTTCGCACCTGGTGCCCTGGCAGGAATCCGCCGCCCTGTACACCCGCCTGTTCACCGGTGACCGCAACCATTTCAACGGGATCGTCTTCGACTGGACCGCGTGACAGGCCAACCGTGCTGGATGCCTGACCCCATCCAATCCGAAGCCCAATAACTCTCCATATTCACCCCACACACCATCCCACGTTCCATCGTCCCTGACTTGACAGGGCGCATGGAGTTAAAACATTTCCGCTGGAGCCGGCCCGACCCCGGGCTGGTCTGGATCGGGGTTGGTCGGGAAGAGAACGGGGCGAGGTCGCCCCGTCTCCAAACAAAGGTATAAACCTTCCGTTTCATGCATCCGCCATTACTCACCGATGCCCTGACTTGACGCCGGCTTCTGCCCGGATTACCGTTCACTCCATGAATACAATCAGCATTGCCGGTTATTCCTTCCATGGGGCGCTGGCCAACGGCACCCTCGACATCTTCGGTTACCTGGAGTCCTGCCGGTACCGGTATCACCTCGACACCGCCGATATCTGGAACGGCATGCTCGGCCCCGACCCGGAACAATATCTCCAGCCGGCGTTCCTGACCAAGGTGCGCGATGCCATGCGCGAGCGGGGACTGCGCCTGGTCAACTACCACGCCGACGGTTGCCATCCCTGGGAAGACGATCCCGCGGTACGTAAACAGCATGCCGCCCTGGCCGAACGCCACCTCCAGGCAGCCGAATTCCTGTCAGCGGAAACCGTCCGCATCGATGCCGGCGGCCGTGACCGCCACTGGTCCCCCGAGCAGTTCGATTTGATCGCCACAACGTTCCGCACATGGGCCAAACGGGCAGGCGACAACGGGTACCGGATCGGTCCCGAGACACACTGGGGAGCCGAAAACTATCCTGACAACATGCTGAAACTGGCAAAAGCCGTCGATTCCCCCGCCTACGGCATCCTCCTCCATATGGGCAAGGATGTGGACGGGACGCCTGACGATTATGACCGTCAACTCGCCCCGCTCGCCATTCACACGCACATTGATGCCAACACCACGTTCACCCGGCTTGATTCCGCCCTGCGCATCCTCCGCGATGCCGGCTACCGCGGCTGTCTCGGAGTGGAACACCACAGCGCACACAACGAATATGCGGAAGTCGCCGCCCAGCTCGCATTCGTCCGGCGCAGTACGGCAGCACTCAGCCTGGAAGCGGCAGCCACACCCGGCGGCAACCCCCTCCTGAACCCCCGGAACGAGCGCGCCCACCAGAAACGCAAATAAACCCATCCCCGTGGCCAAGTTCGGTGTCTTGATTTCTACGATGCAAAAGGCTATTCCTGCCGTTACGCGACTTTATGGCATATGCGGAAGATCTCCCAACGGCAATCCCATCGATTCCGCGGCAGCCCGCATAACGTGGTCGTTGGTAATCAGTGGGTAGTCACGCGTCAGCCTGCAGGATGCCAGATGAATGGCATCCAGGGTGCGCACGGACACACGCGCGATACACCGCTTGATGACTTCACCCGCTTCTTCCAAAATAATCCGGCTCACCGGATGCAATATCAATCCCCCGGCATCGGAATCCCAATAGGCCTGAAGTCTTTCCCACGATTGGTCACAAGTTCGGGTATCGATCTCGCCCTGCCTGCATTTCCGGAGCAAAGCAGACCGACATTCCGCCACCACCAGTTCAGAAGCAGTTACCGTCCGTTGCCCATCAACCAGGTCGGCATAATATTCACTGTCCGGTTCCCGAACCACCAGCTTGACCAGAATCGCACTGTCCAGATACATGCATCACCCCCTGGCATCACGGTCGTTTCTCACCATCACTTCCGACCGTTCGCCGGCACCCTGTACCTTCATGGATTTCAACCATGCACGATCCACTTTGAATTTCCGACGCGTTTCATCAATCGGGACAAGTCGCGCGCGAGGCCGCCCGTGCCACGCGATGGTAATTGATTCTCCTGTCCCTGCACGACCAATGAGGGCCGACAACTGCGCCTTGGCTTCCCGAACCGACACAACACGGCCCTTCTCGACGGGATAAACAAACGGTTTCTTTCTGCGTTTCATGTCCATAATGTAACCACCTGTGACCACATTGTCAATGTCCCGCCGAACGGCCGGCAGATCGCAAAACCAAAACGGCCACATCCGATTGAGATGCACATTTGTGATACAATATTCGCGGGGTTTGCATTGTTCAGTAAGCTGTTGAGGACAACTTTCAGGAAACGAGGCTCAAGCCCATGAGGCCGATGACCACATCTTCGGATAAGGTCTCCAATTCAACGGCATCTAAAACCACCCCGGGTTTTAAGCGCCATGAGAGCACCATGGCCCGGCAGTTGTTACCCAGCTGGACCATGGGCGGAGGACCATCGGGAAAACAAAACCGATCCAGGTCCAGGTCATAATCGTTTCCACCCCAGGAGGACAGCATCCAGTAGTTCAAGGGCGGGATCAATTCAAGCTCCTCATGCGTGCCGTCTGCGTAGGAAAAGCGTAACACCCCGTTGGCAATCCGGGTTTGCATCGGAAAGGTCGATCCGCAGATCAGGGCCCAGGCCATCTTTGCCCGCCGACGGACCGGAACTCGAATCATGGTGGGCCAGTTATCCCAACGGGATGTAAACACTATGTTCCGGTCACCCTTGATTGCGGTGAACGGCACCTGCTGGGGAGTCCACAGCCTGCCGTCTGGACGCGTCAGCCCCTCCACATGGGCCAGATCAATGGCGGGCGGTTTATCACTCCAGAAAGGGAAGGTCCACGCCGAATAACCGTCCGAGCCCAACCGTACCGAGCAGGTTTCCGCCCAGGGCGACAGATAGGATTGCTGGAAAATAGTACGAACATCACCGTTGAAAACGGCTTCCAGATCCAGACACTCCCAACCGGAATCCGATGAGGCTTGGCGGGGAGTCTTAAGACGGTGTTCCGACTCAGCAACCGGATCCGTAATCTCGATCTTGCATATTTCGAAGGCGGGCAATTCACCGGTCCGGGTTTCAAGTAAAACCAGATGATGACCCTCCTGGTTCGCACAGACCCCCTCCAGTGCCCCTGACTGAAGCGTGGCACAGTTACATACCCGATGAAAATCATGCCAACCAATCAGTTGTCCCCGCAAGGGTTTCAACGATAACGCCTCACCCACCCGCGCTCGGTAATGGATCGGAACCGGGGCGTCATATCGTCCCGCCGTTTGAATCCTGATCGCGGCCGTGATGCCGGACGGAACCGTGAACCGGACCAGCGAGCCATTGAATCCGGGCTCGACCGTCCATGGCACCGGATGCCCATTGACTTCAAGCGCCAGGATACTTAAAGCGCGAACGGGAAGTAGAAACTCCATCCGCGCCGGACGTGACAGGGACAGGTGGTACGCTTCGGTGGTCTCCCCCTGCTGATAATCCAGGCTGAAGTCCGGGGTGACAATGGCTGCCCGGGGCCAGGCAGACGGCCAGGCGGGATGGATCCTGACAATCTCGTTGGGGTAATCCGGATCGAAACCAAACAACCCTTCGACCACGCTCCGCGCAAACATATCCTTGCAGTCCGAGAAATCCGTTCCCGCTCCGATATGGCTGAATCCGCCCGGCACGGCACCCGCGTAACAACTCTCCAGCACGGCACCAAGCAGGAGCTTGAATCCTTCATCCCCCAGTCCAGTCTGGAAGTAGGCCAGCGCAAGATGCCAGATGTCGCCGTTGAACATGTCCCGGACAGACCATTTCCACGGGACCCAGTTGGAGGGCTGACACAATTCGCCTCCAAAGGGCAGCCGGACACGTTCAAGCCCCCATTCCGTATAGTACAGGGATTGCAATGCCTCGAATCGCGAGCTCAGGCCGACATCGATCGGAAGAAACTGACTGTAGACCCAGGCGTCGACATGGACACGCCGGTGGCCGTTTTGTTCCCGATACAGGCCATAGTGTCCCCGGTCTTCCAGCCAGAGAACGGATCGTATGGCCGCCTGTATTTTCCCGGCCCGCGCATGATGACGGGCGGCAGCATCCGAATCTCCGGCTCGACGAGCCATATCCCGGGCCGCCAGATGGCCATAATAGATGTAGGCCGATTCTTCAACACTGCCACCGCCATTGTACCAGACGGAATCCGTCGGCAGGGTGTTGATGTAACTTTCGTACAGGCCATCATCATCCGGATCGAAACATTCCCACGCCCATTCGAGATGCAGCTCCAGGGCAGGACGGAGCATGGCTTCCAACTCCGGATCGGCCGTCCAACGCCAGTCATGCAGCGTCTGGTCGAAAAACTGGGACTGGGTGTCGTACATCACCCAGGGCGGGTTATGGATACGTCCTTTCCCAAAGAAACGGGAGGAATCGGCCTGACTGGTCAGCAGGAGTTCCGGTTTCGCAACCGGACGGACGCGCACCGGATCATCGCGGTTCTGGAGCCCGATATAATGCCGCGCATTGCCCTTCACCCGGTCATGCCACCCCAACATGGTGGACCCGAATATCACCCGCCATCCCAGGAAGAGAACGGAATACGCCATGCAACCATGCCGGAAAAGGGTGGGCGAATGGTCACAGGCGGCATCCATGGGATGGCACACCGCCGCCATGGCGGCGTTGATCCGGTCATCGGGAGTCTCAATCCGAACCCGCTCGACGGAATCCAGGTAGGCGTGCGCCTTTTCGAATGCTTCACGAGGCCTGCGGGATGCCAGGGATTCAGCCGGGGCATCTGCGGAAGCGATTTCAAACGCCCCGTAAAGGATGGTGGTGTCCACTGCAAGCTCGTGGGTGGCACAGACAACCGGATGGTCACCACCTTTCGATGCCAGCAGGCTGGCAGGTGACTCGATCGATTTCCCGTCAGCCACGTGGATTTGACCGGGCCGATCCAGGCATCCAGCTGCTCCCATGGCCGTGTCAGGTGCCGCAAGAATCCGGACCAGGAATGGTTCGATCAGCACCCGGTTGTTCCATGATTTTTCAGGTTCAAACACAAGGCCAAGTTCGGGTTTCCGCGGGTCCCCCGACCGGCAAATGGCGGGATTTCCCTGCATGATCGGATCCCACAGCCACCGTGGATTCCCTTTCAGAGACCCCGGCGTACCGCCGGCATAGGCTCCACCAAATGTCCAAACCAAATGATCGTGGGGACGCAACCCCTGCCCCACAAGCTGAAAGGCAAACCCCGCCACGGTGTCGAGTGGAACCACGGTCAGAATGATAACCACCCCGGCAAAAGCCGGATCGGAAAGCGTCCAGGTAATCCGCCCGCACCGGTACCTCATCTCGACGGAATTGAATGCATGCATCCATGCACTGGAATCACCGCGCATGAATCCCCACGCCATGGATCCGGCAACCCGGTGATCATCCAACAAACGCAGAAACGGTCGATCACCCGCCAGCACAACACCCCGTTCCCGGGATGGACAATACAGCGGCCGGTTGTTGAAGCAGCTGCGATTCCGGCCGACGACCTCCCGGCCTTCTGCCGAATATCGAAGGGTAGCCGCCTCCAGGTAAGCCGTGTCCTTGGCCTGCCCCGGTTCACGCCATATCGGTTCCTGCACACCGTGCATCCAACCCATTTCCTGAATCGAGTGGCTACCCATACCGCTATGTAGCGGGTTTCACTTTGCCGATTCAAGGGGATTGTGACGATTTTTCTCCCAACCAAACCATCCGTTCGTTATGGTTCGATTTCGTTTCCGGTTAGGGTGGAAAAAGCGCATGGATATTCCGATTTTAACGCATCACGACCTCGACACGTCCGGCTTGAAACCTTCTTACGACCGCGTTGTCGAACACCTCCGCAAAGGCGACTTCCGGGCCGCGGATGCGAAAAAGCTCACCGGATCCTCCTATTACCGCGCCAAGCTGAACGACAGCGACCGTCTCATTTTCCGTTTTGGCGTTTGCGGCGACGCGCGGCATTTGCTGTTGCTGGAAATCATCCGCAACCATGCTTATGAAAAGTCCCGCTTTCTGAATGGCGCGACCATCGACGAATCCAAATTGGCCCCACTGGCGCACCCCGACGCCGTTCAACCCGCCGACCTCGAACGCCTGCATTACATCAACCCGAAATCCGGGAAGTTCCATCTGCTCGACAAAATCCTTTCCTTCGACGATCTCCAGGATCAGGCGCTCATCCAAGCCCCGCCGCTGATCCTGATCGGATCCGCCGGAAGTGGAAAGACCGTTCTCACCCTGGCCAAGCTGCGCCAATTCTCCGGTGACATCCTCTACGTGACCCATTCGCCGTTCCTCGTGGAAAATGCCCGCTCCCTGTACTACGGCCATCATTACGAAAACGACGGCCAGAACGTCGAATTTCTCTCCTTCCGCGAATATCTCGAAACCATCGCCGTACCACCCGGGAAACCGATGGACTACACGGCTTTCGCCGATTGGTTCCGGCGGCATTGCCATGGCGGACCGATCCGGGACTCCCACCGTTTGTTCGAGGAATTCAACGGCGTCATCACGGGCGCTTCCATCGACCGGCCCCACCTTTCACGCGACGATTATCTCTCGCTTGGCGTCCGTCGCTCGATCTTCACCGGCGAAGAACGCCCCGCCGTCTACGACTTGTTTGTCAGATACCTCGCCGTCCTGAAGTCCACCGGCTATTACGACCTGAATCTGATCTGCCACGGACACCTTCCCCGTTGCCAGCCGGCATACGATTGGATCGTCGCGGATGAAGTCCAGGATCTGACGGCCGTCCAACTGGCGCTCATCCTGAAGTCCCTGCGTCACCCCACCCGTTTCGTCTTGTGCGGCGATTCCAACCAGATCGTGCATCCCAACTTCTTCTCCTGGGCCGCCGTTAAGACCCTCTTCTACGAGGAACGGCTCTCCGGCCACGGAGAGATCATCCGGGTCTTGAACGCCAACTACCGGAACTCCCCCGAAATCACCCGACTTGCCAATCGACTCTTGTTGATCAAACACACCCGTTTCGGCTCGATCGACCGGGAAAGCAACTATCTGGTACGGTCCGTCGCCGACAAACCCGGCACGATCGAATTGCTCGAAGATACGCCCCGGACCAAACAGGAACTCAACCGCCGCACCAACCGTTCCACGCGGTTCGCCGTCATGGTGCTCCGCCCCGAGGACAAACCCGCCGCCCGCGCCTTCTTCCAAACACCGCTGATCTTCTCCGTACAGGACGCCAAGGGACTCGAATACGAGAACGTGATTCTGCTCGACTTCGTTTCCGGCCACCCCGCCGAATTCCAGGAAATCACCCGGGACGTAACCCCCGACGATCTTCAGCGGAATGAACTGGCCTACGCCCGGAACAAGGATAAAACGGACAAATCGCTGGAAGCCTACAAATTTTTCATCAACGCGCTTTACGTCGCCGCGACGCGTTCGATCCGCAACCTCTACCTTATCGAAAGCCAGACCCATCACCGCCTCTTCCATCTGCTCGATCTTCACGTCGAAAAGCGGGAGATTCGTGTCGCCGACCAGACCTCGTCCCTCGACGAATGGAAGGCGGAAGCCAACAAACTCGAACAGCAGGGCAAACGCGACCAGGCCGACGAGATCCGACGGGTAATCCTGGGGACCCAGACCGTGCCATGGCGCGTCCTGACGACCGCCACCTACCCCGACCTGCTGAAGGAAGCGCTGGATCCGAATCGCTTCAATCGCCAGGCCAAACTGTTGCTGTTCGACTATGCCCTGGCCTATTCCCTGCGCCATATATTCCGGCAATTGCGCGAACTTGGCTTCAACCCCGCCCACACCCCGGAGGTTCATCGCGCCAACGAGGAGGCCAAATACACCCGCGATTATCACGAGAAGGGCTGGAGTTCCCTCCGCCGGAAAATCAACCAATACGGCGTCAACTTCCGGAATCCGCTCAACCAGACGCCCCTGATGTTGGCCGCCCGTCTGGGCCAGATCGACCTGGTCAAACAGTTGATCGCCGATGGCGCCGATCCGCGAGCCCGCGACAATACCGGCCTGATCGCGTTTCAAATGGCCCTGCGCGAAGCTTACGAAAACCCATCGTTTGCCCGCGACAAGTTTGCTCCCGTGTACGAAACCCTGGCACCCTCCTCACTCCGCTTGCGGGTTCATGGCCGCCTCGTTAAACTCGATCGTCATCAAATGGAATTCTTCCTAGTCCACTCCATGTTCGCCCGCTTCGAAGCCGTGCTGGGCAAGGCGGAACGTTTCCGGGAACCCCTCTTCCAAACCGGCGACTTCGTCGCACCGCTCCAACATTTCCCCGAACCAGTCATCCCGGAACGCCGGCGGGTTCGCGCCTATCTATCTTCCGTCCTGGCCCGAAACGAGATCGCGGGAAATTATTCCGCCAACCGCAAACTGTTCGTGCGCATCCGCACGGGAAAGTATGTGCTCAATCCCTGCATCGAGATCGAAACCAACGAGGACCAGTGGTCCCCCGTTTACGATGCGCTCTGCCTCGCGGGACATGGACGCGAAGAACACGATCCCAATGTTAAGCATTTCATGGAAAACATCCGCCATCTGAAAACCGATATCGAATCTTCCTTCATCGCTAAAACCGACTCCGGTTTTTCGCAGGATGCCATCCAGGAAATTAAACCTATCCCATAAGCCATGAAACGATCCGACGCTACCCTGCATTATAACGAAACAACCCGGAATAACCCGGAACCGGAAATCCGGTTTCGGTTCGACTCCATTTCATCTGACGCACGGTGTGACGCCATCCGGTCCAGGATCCTCGCTACAAAAACCGACACCGGATGGCAATGGCAGAGCGCCCACCTGCTCCGGACAGGATACCAGTCCCTGAAGGCATCCGAGGGTTTGCCGCGACGGATCCGGCGGGGACTCCGGACCCGTGCCCGCCTGGAATCCATCCCGTTTACCATGCACGAACCGGATCTGCTGGCCGGACTCCCGTCGTTTTCCGCGGAAAACCTTCCCGCTTGCCAGGGCGGGACCATCCCCGATGCCGAACATGACGCCATGACCGCCTACCTGGGAACGTTCGGCCCGGAACCCGGCCAGACCGGCCATTGCGAATTGGATCGTTCCCTGGCTTTCCGGTTCGGTCTGGCCAGGTTGAACCGTATCATTGAACAGCGTGCGTCGAATTCCACGGGGGAACGCCGCGAGACGTATGCGGCTTTTGCTTCCGGCGTGGCCGGCTTGATCGGTATGATCGGACATGCCGCACAAGCGGTTGAATCCGCCATCCCCCTTGCCGCACCCGCCCGCCGGGCCGAATTGGACCGGATCGCCCGATCCTGCCGGCACATCATGCAGGCGCCGCCGGAAACCTTGTTGGACGCCATCCACCTGGTCTGGTTTATCGATTGGGGAGTCCAGGTCACCGACCAGGCGATATTGACGGCTCCCGGGCGCTTGGACCGGACCCTGCTCCCGTATTACCGGCATGACATTGATTCCGGAATCCTCGACGACAACGGAGCCTTGCAATTGATCGAGGCGCTCTATTTTCACATTAATGCAGTGATCCCCAACGGTCTGGCCATCCCGGTCATGGTGGGAGGCCGTGACCGGCATGGGCGGGATACCACCAACCGCCTCTCCTACCTGTGCCTGGAAGCCTTGCGCCGGACCCGGTTGGTCTACCCGACGGTCGGCATCGCCTGGCATGAAGGCACGCCGGATGACCTGACCGCCCTGGCCGTGGACCTGATCTCAAAGGGATATTCCACACCCGCCTTGTTCGGCGATGAGACCATCCAGCGCGGACTGCGCCGTTACGGGGTTCCAGCCCGGGAATCCCATCGCTATATCAATTCAACCTGTGTCGAGATCACCCCTTCCGGATCCAGCAATGTCTGGGTAGCCTCCCCCTATTTCAGCACGTGTTGGTTCCTCCTCGAGGAAATCAGCCACCAGGCAGCAGGTCCATCACCGGCCCCGACATTTGACGCCTTCCTGGATGCCTACCTCGACCGCCTCTCCTCGCACATCCGCGACGAGGGGTTCAAGGTCCAGAACGATTACCGGGAACACCGCCGGCTGAACGGCGGCAAACCGCTGCAGAGCATATTCACCCGGGATTGCCTGAAACGGGGCCGGGACATCGACGAAGGCGGCGCCCGCTATAACTGGATCGAATGTTCCTTTGTCGGTCTGGCCAACCTGGTGGACTCGCTGGAGGTGATCCGACGCCAGGTTTTCGAATCCCGGACCATGACCTTTCCCGGAATGAAGGCCGTCCTCGACACGGACTTTCAGGGCCACGAGGCAACCCGTCTTCAGTTTCTCAACCGGCATCCCAAATTCGGCAATGCCGACCCCGCGGTCGACGACCTGATGAAACTCCTGGTACACCGGATTGCACAGGAATGCGCCCGGTACCGCGTGGATCCCGACAACAGCCATTTCATTCCCGGCGCGTTCTGTTGGATCATGCACGAGCAGTTGGGCCGCCAGTGCGGCGCCACGCCGGATGGTCGTCGCGCAGGTCTGCCCTTTGCGGATGGCGGCGGTCCCGCCCAGGGCCGGGAACACCAGGGACCCACCTCCGCCATCCTTTCCTCCACCTGCTGGGATGCGTCACCCTTTATCGGCGGGGTGGCCTACAATATAAAATTCAACCGCCAACTGTTGACCAACCTATCGTCCGTGAACCGTCTCAAGGACCTGGTAGTCTCCTTTCTCCGCCGCGGCGGGTTTGAGATCCAGGTCAATGTCGTGGACCGGGCCACCCTGCAGGAAGCCAAGGCCCACCCCGAAGCCTACCGCGACCTAGTGGTCCGGATCGGGGGGTACACGGATTACTTCACACGCCTTTCCCCGGAGATGCAGGATGAGGTGCTGTTGCGCACCGAATTTGAACAATGGTCAGGACGTTCCTCCCCCTGACAAACAGCGTGGAAGTATCCACCTATAGCCGCGGCCGATGACCGCGGATGCGGCGGGACAGCGCGGGGAAAGCGTGTGCTAATCTCTATGTCCCCGGAATTCCCCTGGTCGAATGTTTTTCAATATGTCGCCATGCCAACGAGATGGCCGTCCTTCAGCCGGAGTTCTGCCCAATGCTCACGTTCACACGTGCACTCCGGGTACTTCATTCGGTAGTGCATCTCCATCCACCCGGCGGTTTCATCCGTTCTATCCGGCTCGCCAATCTCCTTGATAATCCACGCATGCGGCCATTCCCGCTCTTCGGTCTTCCGGAGATAGAGAAGAAGGCAGATGAGATTGATAAACACGTTCCCCCGACCGGTGATGCGTTCCCCCCGCTGGTACTCCGCAAGCGTCGTCGCGAAGTCGAGTTGGCTTAGGATCGCATCATTATGCCGCTCCACCTCTGCCGTCATCACTTCTCCTGCATCCAATGGTTGCGTTCTCCAATTGCGAACCAGAACCCCGGAGAAGACAACCTATTCTGACCGTATGCGCTCATAGCCCTTCGACGGTTCGACAGGCTCACCACAGGCGAAGCTCAGGACAGGCGTGGGCTACATCGTGGAAAATGTGGCCCCGCTCTACGAGTGGTCCCTCAGCCACCCCATCCAGACGGCGGTGACAGCCTTTCGACGAAATCAAGGCGCGTCTCCCTGTCTGGGCAGTTGCTTGATCAGGCGGTCGAAGTCGGACTCAAAGTGACGATCCGGTCGAGCGCCTTGATCTCTTTCTCGGTGAGGTAGTTCTTGGCGACGACGACATCGGGCTTGAGGATTTTTCCCTTGGGGGCGTTGCGCCAGGTGGTGAGGCCCATTTTGTCCTTCGTGCTGTCGGCACGTTCCACTATCAATTCGGCGGCGGTGTGGCCGTGAATGGCGAAGTGGAGCTTGTTCTACACCGTGGCGAAAAAGGCCTGCGTGACATCCGCTTCCGGGTTGTAGTCCATCGCGGTGGCGTAGATGTCGGTGATCTTCTGGTAGAAACGGCGTTCGCTGGCGCGGATCTCACGGATCTCGGCGAGGAGGGTGTCGAAATACTCCCTGCTCATGAAGACGCCGTTTTTCAGCCGTTCCTTGTCCAGCACATATCCGCGAATGGCGAAATCGCGCAGAACGCCGATGGCCCACTGGCGAAACTGGGTGGCACGGACGGAATTCACACGGAAACCGACGGCGATGATGGCATCAAGGTTGTAGAAGGCGGTAAGGTAGGTTTTTCCATCACTGGCAGTATTCCGGAATTTCCGGATAACTGCCTCCTCAGCCAGTTCAGCACCGGCGAAGATGTTCTGGAGGTGTTCGCTGACGGTGCGGACATCCACCTCAAACAGCACGCCGATGAGCTTCTGCGTGAGCCAGACAGTTTCGTCCTCTACGCGGACTTCAATGCCCTTTTCCCCGGCCTGCGAGGTGAAGACGAGGAACTCGGCGGTGCTGTTGCGAATCTGGATTTTCTTGCTTTTGCTCATGCTTGGCTCCCAACTTCCTAATGAACCTCAGGGACTGCAGAAATATTTGCAGAAATGGGTGGATATTGCACCTGGTGTTTTCTTTAACCGCAACCCGGGAGGGATTGGTGACACTGCTGGAGGCGGCAGAGAGACAGTTTGTCTGTCCACGGATTTTCCTCCCTGAAATTCGTCAGCCACCCCCGGCTGACACACCCGTCTCTTCGTCGCCCTGGCCGATCACACTCCCGTCCTTGATTTCCATTTACGGGTCCTTATACTGGCATCCTCGATGGGTTTCACCAAAACCGGTTCGGCAGGGAGGAAACAGGGCCATGCAAATAGATGACATACTGAAATTGAAACTGAAGAAACGGCCGGATGTATCCGATCACGAATGGACGGCGTGGGAGCACAAGACGTTCAACATGCATCGCGTCGTCCTGGTCTGGCAGCCGGAGAAGGCCCCCGCGCAATACGCGAAGATCCCGGAAATTGTCCGGGCCCGGATGGCATCCTGCTTCAAGTCCTCCTGGTGGCGAGGACTGGGGTTTGGCCTCATTGCCGTTCTGCCATCAGTACCCGCCGGCGTGGAGGCGTGCGTTGACGATATTGACACCCGCGAGAATCCCAAAGGCACCTGGCAGTGGTCTGTATGGCAGCTCCGGGAACATGGCGCCGTCATCGGGGCCCACATGTGGCTGCAGGGCTATTTGAGTTCAATCTACCAGCAGCTTGTTCAGGGTTACGAATCTGACGGCAACAAGGTTGCCACATTCAAGAAGGATAAGGACCTGTTGATGAAATTCCTCACCTCATTGCTCCCGTTCAATGAACATGAAAAGCCAACGGGATAGGTCTGTCTCCGGATGGTCTTACTCGAACCACGCCAATACATCCCCGTCAATCCTTTGGCCGGCGCCGAGCCGGGCCCGGTCCCCATCCCGGATTATCCGGTCGAGAAACACCACGGAATCCCCGTCGAGCGATTCCATCTTCAGGTAGAGGCATTCGGTCTTTTCCGAGTCCTTCAGGTCGCTCACTTTCATTTCGCCATCCAGGATCTGGAAAGCGATATGGTCGTCGGGGTTCGTGAAATAGGTCCACGCTTCACCGATCAGAATCATCCCGTAGAGATGATGATCCCGTATGGCCCGCCGGATAGCCGCATTTACCTGGGCGGACCCGGTGTTCCCGGGAATGGGCGTGACCGAAACGAGCCCTTCGAGGGCCGAGAACGCGAACAGTATCCCGGCATGCGTGCCGTCCTTCGCGAACACGTTCTTGGCTTCCTTGTGCAAGTGATCGGCCCACTTGAGAATGGAAGCGGTCTTATTGGCGGGACTCCACAGGGGGTTACTCATTTCGTCACCATCTTTCCTCCCAAGGCAATCAATCAAACAACCCAACATCTTCGCCGTCAAACCCCGGGCGGCGAAAGGTCACGCTGTCCGGCAGGTCAATGCGAATACGGCGACGCATGCGGTCCAGCAACGAGCACATGGCAAGGATCATGTCCTCCTTCGCGGGCAGAATGGCACGCAATTTCAACCAGGCGGCGATGGAACGCTCAATACCGACCAGCGCAATCTTGCCCGAACCATTGGCGTCCGAATGACGCGATTGGGCGATGATCACAGGTACCGCACCTTCATCACCGTCGCGTTCCAGAAGCCCGTTGACGGCCCGTCCCAGTTTGGCGGGAATCAAGGTGTGATACCAGGCCACAACCTCGATCATTTCGCCGATTTCACGGGCATTCTCCTCAACATCATCCGTGACGAAACGATTTCCAGCATCTTCAAGCAGACTGCGGGCAACGGCTTTCATATCGCCGTCGGCCGCTTTGAGCCATTGATGCACCTGCCTCATGTAGTCGCGCGAGAGAAGGACGAGCGGATGACACAACTGCTCCTTCCGGCGCGTCTCTTCCCTCGCCAACCAGGGGTCATCCGGGCCGTCCGCCGCGTCACGACCGCTGGCCGCAATGTCATGCATTTCGGGTTCGGACTTGCCGAAGATCGAAACCTCTCGAATCTGCTCCGCCAGGGTATCCCAGAAAGCCGCATTGGTGGCATCGGCGTCAGGGAGTGATCCAACATCGCCGGACCGGAATTGCCGCTGCTCCGCGCGACCGGATACAAAATTGCGGCACCGCCGGGTAAACGGGCACCGTTCACACCAATAATCGCAGTAATTATAAATACCGGCTATATAGCGTTCCGCTGCCATTTTCATTCTCCCGCCGAGGAACAGCCTGCAACATATACGCCGTCTACGAGACCCCCGAGGACAGACGAAATACTTGCAGAAATGGGCGGAAATTGCACCTGGTGTTTTAACCTGTAACCCGGAATGGGTTGGTGACATTGCAGGAGGCGGGCGGCTACATCTTGTAAAGTGGGGCAGGTGTCAGAAGCGGTACGAGGCGCCAACGGTGATGCCGAAATCCGGGGCTCCGTCCGACAGGCCTACTTCCAGCATCCCATAGGTCTTGACCTGCGGAACGACTTTGTAGTTGGCCAGAAACGTCAAGGAATGCGAGTCGCTGCTGCTGTCGCTGATGGCGGATCGGTAATCATAAGAGACACAACCCAATAATTTCGGCGTGAACTGGTTGCCCACACCCACATCGGCATCCAGGCGATTGCGGTAGTTTACGCCTTCCGGGTCTCCAATCATGGTGTAGGTCAGGTCTGAAAATCCGAGGTAGTTATTTTCGAAACGGCGCGCCAGCTCCACGCCCAACCCCATGTCGGCTTCACCGGTACCGAGGCCTTTGCTTTCGTTTGCTGTCGGAAGTTTCAGCCGGACAATGAGATCGATGAACGGCAGGCGGCCGCTTTGCTCCATCCAGTTGTAGCGCCCTTTTATGCTGATATCGCCCAGTCCAGACCCGCCGCTGCCGGCACCTTCCAGCACGGCGCCGTCAACCACCGTTACGCCGCCATCCGTCGTGATGTCGCTGTAAGGAACCGTCAAGGACACGTCCCCTTTACGCAGGAATCGCTTGACCGTCACGGGCCAGTAGAAGAATCGGGTGTTCTGATCCGAGCCATAGCTGCCGGTCTGGTACGTGACAGACGATTCGACCTGCCACGTATAATCCTGTGCCATGGCGATGCCCGTCATGGCCAAAAAGAGGACCGCGCGCATAAGGATGCGCGCGGTCCGAATGACGCAGTTTTCTGATCCATGCGTCTCTTTCACCTATCAGTTCCCTTTGCCGGGCTTCTCGGGTTTCTCAGGTTTTTCCGGTTTCTCGGGCTTCTCGGGCTTCTCAGGCTTCTCGGGTTTTTCCGGTTTCTCCGGCTTTTCCGGTCTGGCGATCTTGTCCGGTTTTTCGGGTTTCTCGGCGCGTTCAACTTTGGCCGGCTTGTTGAGTTTGTCTGCGCTCTGTAGATCGCCGAGTTTCAGTTTGTAGCTGTCTGCAATCTGACCAATCCCCAGGCCGGACGCTCTCTGCTTCAGCGCCTGGGTCAGGGCATCGTCTTTCGTGATCGGGATCGTGGGATCCGCCGAGTCCGAGACGCGTTGCGCAATCAACAACAGGTTCTTGATCTCGCCCCAGCCCATATGCTGGGTCTGGCGCATGGTCAGGATCTGCTGTTCCGAGAATCCGTATGTCGTGGCCAGTTCTTTGGCCCTTTCGGCATCCATCGCGGGTTTGTTCACTGTGCCGGGGACATCCGGTTCAACAGCTTCCGGTTCAACGACTTCCGGTTCGACGGCGGGAGTCGGCGTCGGGTCCGGTGTCGGAACCGGGTCGTCCGCTATCGCGGCACCCATCGACCAGCTCATCAGTGACATGATGACGAGATAACACAGATACTTCTGTGCTATGCCTGCTTTCTTGCTTTCATTCTTCATTCTGCTTACCTTCGACTTTCAGTTAAGAATCATTCGCTATTCAAGGATGCAATCGTTTAGATTCATGCTTTCCAGTGACTGTGCCTCCTTTCGGGCCGGGCCAGTGGTGTTCTTCCTTTTACGATTGAAATGCTAAACCGACAATCGAGGTTTCGCTATGGGGTGTAACCCTACACGAAATCCCTGGAGTAAACACGCATGAACGACTCACCGCTTCCGGAACGACTGAAGCAATTGCGCACCCAGATCATGGCGCGCAAGGGTTCCTTCCCGACAAATCCAACCCCTTACGCGCGGGATGTTGCCTTATGGCGGGTGTTTTCAAACTCGCTTTCAACGGTCCAGGTGCGGGGCGCACTGCTGAAGGATTTGGTCGCCCTGCCCCCGGTGGAGTTCCCGCCCCTCTGGTCCCTCGCCGGCGAACACCTGCCCGGTCACTATTTCGGATTGCGCGATCCCAACCGTCCACCTGAGCCGGCACACCTGGCAGAACTTGGGATTGATCCCGGCCAGGTTGAGACGATCCGCCAGTGCGTCACGGGATACATCAATGGTTACCCCTACCAGGCAGTCGGCCAGATCGATCCCGACACCCAGCGCGGACGCGGCTCATGGGGACAAAATGTCTACATGTCCATGGGATGGATGGAAAATCATTCGGTACGCGATTATGCACGCGTCCTTCGCCTCGGTTTCGGAGGCTTGCGGGAGCAGGTCGAAGAACGCCTGGGGCATATCGCCATCACGGATCCCAATCGCGTGCAATCTGAAAACTTCCTGCTTGCCGCCCGCGACATCTGTGATGCCGGAATCCTGCTCGGCAAACGGTACGCCGAAACGGCCCGCCGACTCGCGGACACGGTGACCGACCCGACAGAAAAGGCACGCTTGCTGCACATGGCGGAAACCTGTGAGCAGGTTCCTGCTCGCGGCGCCCGCACCCTGTTCGAAGCCACACAGGCACTGTGGCTGGCCCATATCCTCACCTGCGGGGAAGACGGCATCAACGCCAACTCGATTGGACGACTCGATCAATTGCTGCAGCCCTACTATGAAGCCGACCTCCAGGCCGGCCGCACAACCCGTCAGGCTGCCGTCGAACTCATGGCGGAGCTGGCCTGCAAGCTCTACCTCGAATATGACGTGCAGGCCATTGTGCTGGGAGGTGTTGACCGCACCGGAAAATCGGCCATCAACGAAATGACCGGTATCATCCTCGAAGCCACCCGTACCGTGGATTTCATACGTGACCTGTCGGTCCGGGTAAACCGCGAAACCCCTCCCGCGTTTTATGAAACCTGTGCGTCCATGATTGTCCGGGGCGGCGGCATCCCCTTCCTGTTCAACGACGATTGCTTCATTCCGGCCCTGGTGGACCACGGCATCGTCCTGGAAGACGCCCGCGACTATGCGCCGATCGGTTGTATCGAGCTGACCATCCCCGGCAAAGCCAATCCCCATGCCGTATCCGGCTGGTTCCACGCTACCAAATGCCTGGAACTCGCCCTGTTCAACGGCAAGGACCCGCGTACCGGCGAACAACTGGGCCCCGAAACCGGTCTGCTGACCGACTTCACCAACTTCGACCAGCTATGGGATGCCTACCAGCGGCAGGTTGAATGCTTCGCCGAACGAATGGTGTATAACTGCAACCTGGGCGAATTGCGCCAGCGGGAACGGGGACCCCTCCCCTGCTGGTCGCTGTTGACGGACGACTGCGTTGCCCGCGGACGCGACATCACCGACGGCGGCGCCATCTACAACTACCACTCCATCTGTTTCCTCGGCACCGCCAATACCGCGGACTCGTTGTGCGCGATCCAGCAGTTGGTGTTCGACCAAAAGAAACTCTCCGCCGCCACCCTGCTCGATGCCCTGCGTGCAAATTTCGAGGGCCATGAACCTGTCCGGCAACTCCTGCTCAACGGCGCACCCAAATATGGCAACGACCAGGCCGATGTGGACCAGTTTGCCGGCCGCATCACCAACCACTTCATTGATCTCATGGACGGCATGCGCAGCCCGCTCGGCGGGCGGTACGTGGTCCACCTGTTCACCTTCCTGCTCAACATCGATTTTGGCAAATCGCTGGGCGCCACGCCGGACGGGCGGCGGGCCGGTGAACCAGTTGCCTATTCCCTGTCGGCCCACCAGGGCCGTGACCTCGAAGGATTGACCGCCATGATCAACTCGCTGGCCCGGATGCCACACAAACGGGCCGCCGGCGCTTCCGCCGCCATCATCGACGTGGATCCCTCGTTCGTGGCCGGGGAAGCAGGCGTCACACTTCTCGCAAAGGTCCTGCAATCGGCCATCTCCATGGGGGTTGGCCAGCTCCAGATGAACGTCACCACTGCGGAACGCCTGGAACAGGCACGGCAGGATCCCGAACATTACGGCAACATCCCGGTCCGCGTGGCCGGCTACTCGCAGATGTTCAAGCTCATCAGCCGCGAACTGCAGGACCACATCATCGCACGGTCGAAACACAAAACATGACGGCCTTCCACGTCGCGCGTCTTTCCGGAATCTGTGCCAGGCCAGGATGCCGGATTGACCAACCGGTACGGATCTGCCACCTTTCCGGTGATCGTCGTACCACGTAAACTCAGGAAACCAAAACCATGACAACCACTTCCCCTGCCTCACCCACCGCCATCGCGGCGGCGGATGTCATCAACAGCGCCACTCCCATCGAAACGGATTTGTTGGGTATCCACCCGCGTATGCTGTGTATCAAACACCCCTTCACCCGGTTACGCGCCCATCTGGGTACCGATCCGTGGAAAGGCTGGTTCGCCGAACTCGTCAAGCAGGGCCAGTCGCTCCTGGCACAGGAACTCCCCGCAACCCTGATGGGGACCCCTCCCCATCAGTTCGATGTCCGCCATCTCGGCGAGCAAATGATCCTCCTGGCGTTGCTGGCCCGGTTGACGGATGATGCATCCTGCCGCACCCGGCTCGCTTACCTCATGCAACGGCTCACCGACGAGAAGGATTGGGGCCATTCACTCATCTACGGGCACTGGGCGCGCGGATTCGCATTCGCCCTCGACTGGATGTGGCATGATCTCGATGCGGCCACGCGCAACGCCCACGTGGAAACACTTTATACACGCACCCGGCAGGTGTTTGACGCCTGGGCAACCTACCGTTCCGGCGAACCGTTCGGCTATACCTGGAACATTTCCGCCGTGGTGCTCGGCGGCGTGGCGGCCACTGCCGCCTGCCTGTACGGGGAACGGCCCGACATCGCGCCCATCATGAACCTGGCGTGGGAAAAGATGCGCCTGCAGAGCCTGGCGCTCGGCCCGGACGGGGTATCGCCGGAAGGCATCATGTACGGCGGATATTATACCAGCTACCTGATCATCAGTTTTCTCCTGGCGGAAGACCTGATGGGGTTCGACCTGTTCGAGACAACTCCCTGGCTGGCCCGGCACGCCCGGTCGCTCCACGCACAAACCGTGGCGCGGACATCCTGGCGGTCGGATAACGTTTTCTTCAACCAGGGCGACGCACACGGCCATGCATTCGGGCACGAAAGCATCCTCCGGATCATCGCCAGCCGCCTGAAGGACGAAACGGCCCAGTGGTTTGCCGATGAATTCCTGGAGAGCGGCAAGATGGGAACCTCCCCCTTCTCGTTCCTGCTCCACGACCCGGAGGTAAAACCCGTCGCCCCGACCACCCGTCCCCCCTTCGACTACCTGGAGGATTACGGCATCGTGATCATGCGCAGCGACTGGAGTGGCACGGAATCGGCGTGTGCCGTGAAATGCGGGCCGAATGTCGGACACCACGCAGCCCGGCGATTCACCCATCCCCTTGGCGGCGGGCACATGCATCCGAACAACGGTGACGTGCAGATTTTCGCCCATGATGCGTGGATCCTGGCACATCCCGGCTATGTCTGGAAAGACACCTCCTACCACAACACCATCCTCATCAACGGGACCGGACAACTGGGCGACCAATCGGAATGGTTGGAGGATCTGCCGTATCGGCGGCAACGTAAATACCCCTTCATGGGGCGGGCGGAACACCATGGCGCCTGGGATTATTGCATGGCGGACATGACCAACGCCTACCCGGACCAATCCGGCCTGACCGCGCTCCGCCGCTTCGTGTTCTACCTCCGGCCCGACACGTGGATCATCATCGATGCGATGGAGAGTGCCCGGCCTGTCACGCTGACCCAGTTGTTCCATACCGGCTTCCCGGTTGCCGCTGATGGCGTCCAGACATTTTCAGGACATGGCACAACGGCCGCCTGCCAGATCCGGATCCATGCACCGGCAACCGTTGTTGCAACCCTGGAAGAACAGCCCCTCCTCCACACATCCCGGACACCACAAGGAACCATGAACCTCCTGCGCCTGACAACCCCCGGGGCCGCCGTACGACATCTGTGCGTAACGGAAATCCAAGCCTACCCCTCCAGCGTAAAAGCACCGCCCAGCATCGGGATTACGGTGTCTGCACGTGAGGAAACCGTTCACCTGCCAATTTCAGGTTCCCGCGCAGGCATCACGATCCACCCGTTCCGGGGAGATACCCCGATCACCGGCGCCTGACGACCCGACCGACCCAGCGAATCCTTAGGAGCCGGCACGGGGTCGCTCCGCACTTGACCCCGGTAACGATTTCGTTATGGTACGGGACATGCCGGATCGCATGGTGAAAATCAAATTGCCGCGTGAACCCAAACCGGTTTCGCAGGCGCCCCTGACCGTCATCCTTGTCCGCCATGGCCAGCAACAGGTGGATGTGGCCAACCCGGACATCGATCCGCCGTTATCGGATCTTGGATGGAAACAGGCCGAACGGGTTGCGCGCCGATTGTCCGGCCAGCGGATCCATCACCTCTACGCCAGCAATCTTCAACGCGCCAACGACACGGCACGGGTCATCGCCCGTTTTCACCCCTCCACCCCGGTAACCGTCACGGCCGATCTGCAGGAAGTGATGAATTATCATTTCGCGGACCCACCCCCGCCGGATCATCCGGATCTCCCCCGGATCGGCACCGAACGCGCGGCCCTGGACCGGGTCGTGGCGCAAATCCGGCGCAACCATTCGCCGGGTGAACGGGTGTTGCTGGTCTGCCATGGAAACGTGATCCGGACCATCATGCCGCTGTTCGGAGGCCGCAATCCCCACGAGTCGCTGTTGATCGACATCAACCATACCGCCGTCTCCATCATGGAAGTCTATGCATCCGGCAACGCCGTCCTCAGGCTGGGGAACTGTGTCGCGCATCTCGAAGACCGGATGATCACGTGACCGCTTCCGACAAGCCGCTGCAGCAAACCTGCCTGCACAACCTGCACCTCGAGCAAGGCGCCCGCATGGCGGCATTCGGCGGGTTCGACATGCCCATCCAATACACCGGAATCATCCCGGAACACCTGGCCGCCCGCACCGGGGCCGCCCTGTTCGACACCTGCCACATGGGATCGTTCCGGATCAGCGGACCGGATGCACTAGGCGATCTTGAACTCCTGGTTTCCTGTGATGTCGCCTCGCTCCCGGCCGGCCGCTGCCGCTACGGCCTGATGTGCAACGAGGAAGGCGGTGTTCTCGACGACCTGCTGGTCTACCGGCTGGGCGATGATGAATTCCTCCTGGTCGTCAACGCCTCCACCCGGCGCCAGGATGCCGCCTGGATCAAGGCCCACCAGTCCCCCTCCACCCAGGTTGAGGACTGTTTTAGCAAGGTGGCCAAGCTCGACCTGCAGGGGCCGGCATCCCCCAGGATCATGAACCGGCTGGTGGAAGGACTCACCGACCCGGGCTACTACGGATTCACGTCCGTCCGTTACCACGGCGAGGAGGTCCGGATCAGCCGTACCGGCTACACCGGCGAAATCGGTTTTGAATTGTATCTCACCCCGGCTTCCGCACGCCGGTTCTGGCGCGAGGCCCAGGCACTCGGCGCCGTGGCCGCCGGGCTCGGCGCCCGGGATACACTCCGCCTGGAAATGGGCATGCCGCTTTATGGGCATGAATTGTGCCCCACCCGCAACGCTGCCCAGACCGGCTTTACCCGCGCCATCGCTTCCGCCAAGACCTTTTCCGGCGCCTATGCCATTCGCCGGCCGGATGCCGCTCCCCAACGCTTGTGCGGCATCCGCCTGGGCGGACGCCGGGCCGCCCGCCACGGGGACACGGTGATCACGGCAGCCGGACAGACCATCGGTTGTGTGACCAGCGGCAGTTTTGCCCCCTCGCTGGGATGCGCCATCGCACTGGCCTATGTCGATTCCGCCCAGGCAACCGCCGGAACCCCCTTGCAGATCCATACCGAGCGGGCCGATCTCCCCGGCCAGGTGGTCACACTCCCCTTCCATACCGGCGCCACCGCACGCCGGCCGATGGCCGACTTCCTCGGAGTGTCCACCACATGATCCGCATTGCCTTGCTCGGTGCGGGCGCTCACAGTCGCACCGCACACGCCCTGCCGTTACAGCACTACGCAAAACTCCACCCCGGCCGCATCACGCTTTCAGCGGTATGCGATCTGGACCACGCCAGGGCGGACGCCTGTGCCCGCAAATACGGGTTCGAACATGCCTGCACCAGTCTGCAGGATCTGATGTGCCATCCCATCGGACCGCCTGATGCCCTGGTCGCCATCCTCCCGATTCCCGCCATGCTCCGCGTGACCCCGGAACTTTTCCGGCTCGGTATTCCCCTGCTGATCGAGAAACCGCTGGGCAACAACCTGGCGGAAGCCCGCCAGTTGCTCGACGAAGCCCGCCGAACCGGCGCCATGGACCGCACGATGGTCTCGTTCAACCGGCGTTTTGATCCGGCGCTGCGGCTTGCCCTGGAATGGCTCCGTACGCAGGAACCGCCCCGGCTGGTCCACGGCGCCATGCTACGCGCCGAACGAACCGAACCCGACTTCCCCTGGGGTACCGGTCTCCACCTCATCGATGCCCTCTCGTTCGCCATCGGCTCACTGGCCCTGTCCACCCCGGCAATCTGCCCCCATCCCGGACACGACAACTGGCGGCAAGCCGTGTTCCAGGGGCGCAACCGGACGCGGGTCACCCTGGAATTGGCCCCGACTGCCGGTGAATGGGAGGAACACATCCGCTTCCTGGGAAACGGATACCAAGTAGATGTTCATACCGGCACCCTGCCCCCGGGACGGGTCCGTATCGTCCATTCGATGCGTGAAGTACTCCTTCACCGGTCCCCCGACAACGAACCCGGATTCATCACCAGCGGAGCGTACGCGGAAAACGCCGGATTCATCGAGGCGGTCATCGCCCGCCGGCCATTTGAAACCGCCACCCTGGCGGATGCCCTCGCCTCCAGCGAACTCGCCGCTGCCATTCAGGACAGGACATGAGATGAATGCTCCGCATCACCATCGCCGGAGGGATCCGTTACGGGCAGACCATCAGGCGGTCTAGGTCCGGCCAGTCCAGTTCCCCGCGTATGCCAAACCGGGTCAGGGAAAAGTCATACCGCACCGGGTCGTCGGGATTGAGTTTGCGAAACGCCCGGGTAATGTCCAGCGCCATCCCCAGCCCGGCGGTTCGCCGGCGCGTCAACCGGTAACGCCGGCCGACATGGGCCATGTGCGTATCCAGCGGCACGACCAGACGGGCAGGTGAAACCCCGCGCCACCCCCCGGGATCCACCGCATCCGACCGCACCATCCAACGCATGAACAAATGCAGCCGTTTGGCGGCCCCGGCAGACGGGTCGGGCACCAGGTAGGACCCCTTGACTCCCAACTCCCGGAAAAGATGCACCAGGCCCGGGATCACGGTCTCGTCCTGCACCGATTGTCCGTCCCGAAAGACCGATTCAAGCGAACCATGCCGTTCGAGCAGGCGACGGATGCCCTTTAAGAAACAGACGAACGCAGGACCATCCACAAACCGATGCCGGAACGTCCCGAACAAATCGCGCAGGCAGTCATCGGAAGCAGAATCAATAAACCGTCGGGGCGATGGCCCCATCAGGCCGAAGACCACGGTCAAACGGTTCAGGATCTGCGCCACCCGGCCGAAAGCCAGGCTCGCGGCAATGAAACCTGCCAATTCACGGTCTGGAAGTTCCGGATAATCCGAAAGGAACTCCAGGGGATCCGGGTGAATCAGTTCCTGACGGTTGGTGCGGTCATACAGGATGTCCAGGCCGGTACGGGTCAGCCGCACGGAATCATTCCGGAGAAAACTCGTCTTTACCGACTCCGCAATCCGGACACACCCAGCTGTCCGGTACCGACTCAAAGGGCGTCCCCGGCGCTACGCCGTTATCCGGATCTCCCTTGGCGGGGTCATAAATATATCCGCACGCATTGCACACGTAACGCTTCATGGGTCGCCTCCACACATCTCCGTGCAAGCACGGGGCTAACGTCCAGAACACAAGTTGGCCGCCATCATACCCTGCCGACAATCCCACCGTCAAACTCAACCACTCGAAACCAACGCAACATTTCGATCGCGGCAATGGGGCGAATCCGTTGCCCCGACTCCAGCCGGACCAGACCAGACCGGGGCGGGGTCGCCCCGGCTCCAGCCAGACCGGACGCGACCCCGGACAACCCATGCAAAAAAAGGTGAATGTTGCCGGACAAACCGGTACAGTGTGACCTTGTAAACGACCATGACAGCCACACAACCTTTTCTACGTTGGCAACAACCCATGCGCCGGGTGCTGATCGGCCTGGTGCCCATCATAATCATGGCGGTATACGCCTACGGATGGCGCGTGATGGCACTCCTGGCGATTGCCGGGGCTGTCGCCGTGTTCACCGAATGGCTGTTCCTCCGCCCCTATCACGAACCGGTCAGTTCCGCCGTACTCGTCACTTCCACCCTGTTCGTCCTCTCCCTCCCGCCCGCCCTCCCGTACTGGATGGCGGTGGTCGGCATCCTGTTCGCCGTGATCTTCGGCAAGATGGTATTCGGGGGATTCGGCAAGAACATCTTCAACCCGGCCCTGACCGGTCGCGCCTTCATCTACGTGAGTTTTGCCGGGCCCATGACCTCACAATGGACCCTGCCGTTCAACCACGGGTGGGGCGGATTCCTGGCGTATGCACCATCCATGCCGGATGCCGTGACCACCGCCACCCCGGGCATGCTGCTCAAGACGGGCGAATCGTTCGCGATCATGGATCTTGCATTTGGACATCTGCCCGGCACGATCGGCGGCACCTATGCCTGGGCCGTTCTGCTGGGTGGATTGTATATCGTTTTCACACGGACCGCCAATTTCCGGATCGTCATCGGCGGTTTACTGGGCTATCTAATTGCGGGGTTGACCTTCTGGCTGGCAGGCGCTCCGGGCTCGATGGATCCCCTGCGCGGCATGTTGGCCGGCAGTTTCCTGGTCGGCATCTTCTTCTATGCCACCGATCCGGTCTCCGCCTCCCAGACCAACACCGGCCGGTGGATCTACGGGGCATTCGTGGGAGCCCTGTCGTCGGTCATCGGGACCTTTTCCGCCTGGCCCGCCGGCACCATGTTCGCCATCCTGCTGGCCAACATGTTCGCCCCCCTGATGGATATCGGCATACGCCGCCTTGAAACCCGCAACGGGGAGGCCGCGTCATGAGCCCACCCGGCCGATTTGCCCAGGGGATCCGAACGATCGGGTTCATGATCGGCATCACCATCGTATGTGTCGGTGCGGTTTCGGTCCTGCATGTCACCACCCTCCAGCGGGTCCATGACAACGCCGATCTGTTTGTCCGCCGGGCGGTCCGCACGGCCGCCGGTCTGCCGCCCATGGAATCCGCTGCCGCACTGGCCGAATGGTTCACGTCCAGCGTCACGCCGATGGACAACGCAACGGCATTCCAAGTCCGTGACCCCGACACCACCGAACCGAAACGGGTAATCCTGCACAGCGGGCCGGGCCTCTGGGGCCGCATCACCGCCGCCATCGGCCTGGATGCCGAAGGGCGCATTACCGGCATGACCTTTACCGAACAGAACGAAACCCCCGGGCTGGGCGCACGCATCGCCGAACCCTGGTTCGGGGAACAGGTCCGCGGCAAATCCGGCCCCTTCCGCCTGGTTCCGGAAGGCACGCGTTCCACCGCCCCGGACGAACTCGACGGCATCACCGGCGCCACCATCACCTCCACCGCCGTCCGGGACATCCTCAACGCCGTCCTGTCCACAGACGCCAAGGAGCAGCCGTGAGCTCCCGTGAACGCAAACAATTCCTCGCGGGAATCGGCAGGGATAACCCGGTATTCGTTCAGATTCTCGGCATCTGTTCGACCCTCGCGGTCACCAACGTGCTGCGCAACACGGTGGTGATGTGTATCGGGCTCTGCTTCACGCTCACCCTATCAAACGTGACCGTCTCGGCGCTTCGCCGCTGGATTCCCGGACGAGTCCGGATGATGGTGGAAGTGCTGATCATCGCCACCTACGTGATTGTGGTCGACATCCTGCTCAAGGCGTACCTCCCGGACATCTCGCGCGAACTGGGCCCCTATGTCGGCCTGATCATCACCAACTGCATTGTCATGGGACGTGCCGAGGCCTTCGCCCTGACCAACCCGCCCCGGCTCGCTTTGGTGGATGGCCTGGCGGCCGGACTGGGGTATTCCTATGTGCTCCTGATCATTGCCGTGGTGCGGGAACTGATGGGGTCCGGTACGCTCTGGGGCATTCCGGTCATGGGCTCCTGGTGGACCAACTGGACGATCCTCGCCATGGCGCCGGGCGCCTTCTTCGCCCTGGCGGTGTTCGTCTGGATCGTCAAGGCCTGCTTCCTGAAACCCGCCGACGCGCCCGTGCCGGGAACGGGAGGGAAACCGTCATGAACGAACCGGCCAGCCTCTGGACCATCCTGTTCGCCGCCATCTTCACCAACAACATCCTCCTCGCCAACTACCTGGGCATGTGCTCCTTCCTCGCGGTCTCGAAGGAGATCAAGACCTCCTTCGGGCTCGGGTCCGCCGTGGTGTTTGTCATGACCGCCACCACGGCCCTCAACTGGTTCGTGTACCATCATGTCCTGGTCCCCCTGAACCTCGTATACCTCAACGTGATCGTATTCATCATCGTGATCGCCGCCTTCGTCCAACTGGTCGAACTGATCATCGACCGGGTATCGGAAACCCTCTACACGGCGTTGGGCATCTTTCTGCCCCTGATCACGGTTAACTGCGCCATCCTCGGCGTGTCCCTGTTCATGATCATCCGCGACTATTCGTTCACCCAATCCGTCATGTACGGACTGGGCAGCGGGATAGGATGGATGGTCGCTATCCTGGCCATGGCCGGCATCCGCCAGAAAATGAAACGATCCCGCATACCCCGGGGGCTTGAGGGAGCCGGCATCACGCTGATCATCGCCGGCGTCATGGCGCTGGCTTTCATGGGCTTTAACGGCATCCTGTAGGGGACCAGTCACCGGTGGACATGGTGTTATCCATTTTGACGGCAATCGGGGTCATGACCGCCCTGTCCGGCGGACTGGCCCTGTTGATGGTCATCGCCGACGCCACCATCGGCCGCTATGGCCCCTGCCGGATCCGGATCAACGACTCCCGCGATCTCGAGGTTGAGGGCGGACAGTCCCTGCTCAGCACCCTGAAGAACGAGCAGATCTTCATCCCGTCTGCCTGCGGCGGGCGGGGTTCCTGCGGGTTGTGCAAGGTCGAGGTGCTGTCCGGCGCAGGCGCAATCCTTCCCACGGAACTGCCCTGGCTGACCCCCGATGAACAGAAACGCCAGATCCGGCTGTCCTGCCAGGTCCGCGTGAAACGGGACCTTTCCATCCGCATTCCCGAAGAACTGTTCAACGTCCACCAGTACCAGGCACGGGTGGCCGGCCTGCGTGACCTGACCTATGATATCAAGGAGGTCCGGCTCCAGTTGCTGGATCCTCCGGCCATCGACTTCAAGCCCGGCCAGTATATCCAATTCGAAGTCCCAGCCTACGAACTCACCGACGAGCCCATCTACCGGGCCTATTCCGTCGCCTCGGGACCCGATCAGCACGGCGAAGTCGAACTGGAAATACGTTACGTCCCCAACGGCATCTGCACAACCTATGTCCACCAGCATCTCAAGGTCGGCAACACGGCAACGATCAACGGGCCCTATGGCGACTTCTTCCTGCGCGACACCAATCGCGACATCCTGTTTATCGCCGGCGGATCCGGCATGGCGCCCATCAAGTCGATCCTGTCCGACATGGTCCACACCAAGAATCCGCGCCGGACCCGCTATTGCTTCGGCGCCAAGGCCATCCGCGACCTCTTCCTGGTTGATGAGATGCGTGCCATTGAAAAGCAACTGCCCGATTTCAAGTTTATCCCCTGCCTGTCGGCACCCGATACCGCCGACGTCTGGAACGGCGAACGGGGGCTGGTAACCGAAGTGGTCGACCGTACGGTTACCAACCTGGACAACCTGGAAGCGTATTTATGCGGAAGCCCGTTGATGATTGACGCCTGCGTGGCGCTTCTCAAGAAAAAGGGCCTGCCGGAAGACCGGATCTTCTACGACAAGTTCGCATGACGAAGGTTAGGATATCATTATGAAACAAACACCTGAAATGGACCGGATTCAGCAGGAGATGCATCCGGGGATCATTACCCAGAACGGGTTTCTCGGCGACGATTCCCGCCACCTGAACGACATGCTCCAGGAGCAGGATGCCGAGATCCAGCGGCTGGGCCTCACGCACGAACAGATTGCCGCGCGTCTGGCGGAACTGCGGGATGCAGGGGTCCAGGGGCTTGGTCAACCCGTGCGCGTGGAACCGCATTTTGAAGTCACCGCGGACAGCGTACGCGGCCGCCTGCCCTGCCCCTTCATGCACGGGGTGACGGTCGGCAAGCTGAACACCACCATCCGGAACCTGGCATCAGGCGAAACCATCACCGTCACGGACCTGACCATACACCTGATCAAGGACCACGGCTTCTACGGCGGCCACGGCGCCCCGTTCGCCATCACTCCGGAACACCTCGCCCGCTTCCTGGAACTGACATAAGGGGCACACTACGCGCCTTTTCCGGATGCGCTCGTAGCGCGCGGCACCATCTTGCGTTGAACCTTCGGATCAGAGCTTGGCTTCCGCCATCCAGTTGCCATGTACGTTGCAGTTCTCGATCACGGTCACCGTGCCGCCCTTGACGTTCAAGTGCAACGCGGCGGCGGGATGACACACGTTCGGCGACAACCAGACGCGCGAGATGAACTTGTAGTCCACATAATAATCCAGGCAACGGATGTAGTGCTTGTCCTGCATCACGTGCTCGATTTCGCCCACCCGCGCATGCACGTCCGTGCAGCAGCCGCCGGGAATCAGGCCGCATTCCTTGACCACCACGATCTGCGGAATATGTTTCTTGTCGCCTTCGGTCAAAGCCGCCGGGTTGGCAGGCTTCTGGATGGCATCCGACTTCTCTTCATAGGCCGTCTTCGGGGAGCGGCACACCAGGCATTTCTCAGGCGCTTCATTGAATTCGATATGACCACAACCCTTGCACACCAGTGTCTTCATCTAGGTTTTCCCCTTTATTATTACTGACCGTCACATCCTGTCCATCTTTGGAAATTCCGATCTCATGCGGTGGAAATTATAACGCCTGCGGTTGATCCCTACAATCGTCATCCGGCTCGCAATCACAGCCCGCATGATGATCATGCCGGCGCTGCGGCCACAACGCCACCACCAGAACCACGATCAGGATAATGGCGGACACCACCCCCACCGGTCCCGACCCGCCTTCATGATGGATATGCGCCATCACGGACGGCACCTTGATCACCAGCAGGTCCAGCAGCCATCCTGACAGCAGCGCCGTACCCCCGACCGCCAACAGGTACATGCCGGCGCCCCGCCGTCCGAACATGGTCACCACCATGGCAATCGCCGCGGCATTGGTGGCCGGCCCGGTCATCAGGAAAACCAGCGCCGCGCCGGGCGAGATGCCCTTGGCGATCATCATCACGGCAATCGGCACCGAAGCCGTGGCACAGACATACAAGGGGATCCCCACACCCATCATCACAACCATCGACAGAAAACCGGTTCCCAGC
>Ga0156641_1056_pt1 | contig 41087 bp, 38 predicted proteins | sample RifOxyC3_FD_110715 | JGI IMG/M metagenome (GOLD analysis project Ga0156641, IMG submission 110715) | Lentisphaerae bacterium RIFOXYC12_FULL_60_16 | reverse complement strand
ACCGCCTGTCCACCATTGCCCATTTCGACCGGCTGATCGTGTTGGACAAGGGACGCATCGTGGAGCTTGGATCCCATGATGAACTGTTGGCTCGGGGCGGCTTATACCGCCGGCTGTTTGATTTGCAGTTCGACCGTGCCGGCACAACGGGGACATCGGGATAATCCATGAAATCCTATCGTCAGGAACTGACGTTTGAGATTCCCGCACGTCGCGGTTATGTCAACATCACACCCCGGGTTGAAACGTGTGTGCATGATAGCGGCATACGGGAGGGGTTGGTCCTGGTGTCGCGGTGAATAACCGCTGCGCAACCTCCTGCACATGAAGACATCGGACTATGATTACCATCTGCCGCCGGAGTTGATTGCCCAACAGCCCCCTCCCATCCGCGGGGGGTCGCGCATGATGGTGGTGCGCGCGGGTTTGGGGGTCGTGGCCGACGGGACCGTGGGGGATTTGCCCCGATGGATCCGGTCCGGCGATCGTCTGGTGGTCAACAATACGAAGGTTTTGCCGGCACGGGTGTACGGTTCCTGGCAGGATACGGGAGGACGGGTTGAACTGCTCTTCCTCGAGCCCAGCGGCACGGACACCTGGGATGCCATGTATCATGCGTCACGTTCGGCACGGGAGGGACGGATCATAAGCCTGGATGCCGATGGTTCCTCCCTGTGCGTTGTGACCTGCCTCCCCTTTGGCCGGATACGGGTTCGCTGGCAGGGCACCGGTTCGATGGATTCGGCCCTTGACCGGTTTGGCGTGATGCCGGTTCCGCCCTATATTCAACGCAAGGCGGATGACCCCGCAACCGATTTGCTGGACCGTGAACGTTACCAGACGGTTTTTGCCCGGCATACCGGTGCTATTGCGGCCCCCACGGCGGGGTTGCATTTCTCAAAAGAATTGCTAGGACAGTTGGGACGGGATGGCGTGGGGATGAGTGAAATCACCCTGCATGTCGGTCCCGGCACCTTCAAGCCCGTCAAGGTGGAGGATGTGGACCAACACACGATGGAGGCGGAACGGTACGAGATTTCGCCGGAAACAGCGGAAGCAATCAGGCGGACCCGTCAGGCCGGAGGACGGATCGTTGCCGTGGGTAGTACCACGGTCCGAACCCTGGAGACCGTGGCGCTGGAACATGGCGGGGTGCTTCCCGCCTCGGGACGAAGCACCTTGTTTATCCGGCCGCCGTTCGAGTTCCGGGTGGTGGGTGCCATGTTGACCAATTTTCACCTGCCACGATCCACCCTGTTGATGATGGTCAGCGCGTTGGCGGGGCATGACTGCATCATGGCGGCCTATGCGGAGGCAATCCGGAAATCCTACCGGTTTTACAGCTATGGGGACTGCATGCTGATCCTGGGGGACACATTTGCCACCTAAAATTCTTTGGGAGGAGGCTTGACCATCCGCTTGTGATTCTGCTAATGCTTGAGATATTGCATTAGGCATAAGGAGAACATCCATGAAGAATATCTGGCGCCGGTTAAGTCTGCGGTCATTCACCCTGATTGAATTGTTGGTCGTAATCGCCATCATCGGTATTCTGGCCGGCATGTTGCTGCCTGCCGTGGCTGCGGCCCGTGAACGTGCCCGCCGAACCCGTTGTGCGGCCAACTTGTCGCAGATTGGCAAGGCGCTCAAGATGTATTCGATGGATCAGGGTGAGCGGTTCCCGAGCGATTTCAAATCCAGCATGGCACAGTATGCGGACAACCCCAAACTGTTCATCTGCCCCAGTGATACGCGCAGTAATGCAACCTCGCTGGCCCAGATGACCACCGCGATGTGCAGCTACAATATGGTCAAGGGTTTGACGGAGTCCGTTGCTTCGACCCGTATGCACGTGTGCGATAAGGATGGCAGTAACAGCGTCAATAACGCCAATTGGGGCGGAAACCACGCCAATGCAGGTGGGAACGTTCTTTTCGTGGATGGTTCGGTTCTCTGGATCCTCGAGGCGGAATGGAATACGGCTGCCGCAAACAATACGATTTCGAATCTGGTCGGCTCGCCGGTTCCTGTATGGGCATCCGCACTGGCTGTTGATTAATTGACTGGAATCCCACGGGCTGGCGGCAGGCATGTCGCCAGCCCGTTTTTTTTCGATGAGTGATTCCCGCACAACGCCTGCTGTTAACCGGGTGGCGCGGATCCTGGTGGAGGCGGTTCCCGACCGTCCGTTCGATTACGCGATTCCCGATGCGTTGGTTCCTGTCGTAAAGCCGGGGGTCCGGGTTTCCGTCCCATTCGGTCACCGGACCGTAACCGGCGTGGTTTTCGAGTTGGCCGATCATTCCGACCATGCGAAGCTCAAATCCATTGAAGCGGTTCCGGATCCCGTGCCGATGCTGGACGCCACCCTCCTGAAACTGGCGGCGTGGATGGCGGATTATTACCAGGCGCCGCTGGCGCATGCCGTGCGGACCATGTTGCCGGGTGCGGTGCGCAGGGCCGGTGCACGGTTCAAGACACAACGGATTGTCCGGCTGGCCGATGAAACCGCCACCCCTGCCGGGATCACGCCGGTGCAACAGTCCCTGGTAACCGTATTGCAGGGGTCGGGCGCCATGCCGGTTCCAGAGCTGCTCAAGCGAGCCGGAGTGACCAATGCCCCGTTGAATATCCTGGCGAAACGCGGGGTCGTGATCATCGAGACTGAAACGGTGACACGGACGGCGCTGGCTTGCCGTACGGTTCTACGAACCGGGCCGCTGGAACTGATGCCGGAACAAGCCGGGGCGTTGGCCACGACGGTTGAAGCCATGGAACATCCGCCCGGTGTCATCCTGTTGTATGGCGTGACGGGGAGCGGCAAGACCGAGGTCTATCTGCAAGCCATTGAGCACGCTTTGCAAAAGGGGCGAAGTGCAATCGTGCTCGTTCCTGAAATATCGTTAACCCCGCAAACCGTGGAGCGGTTCCAAGCGCGGTTCGGTGAACGGATTGCCGTGTTGCACAGCAATCTGGGCGATGGCGAACGGCATGACGAATGGCATCGGATACGGGATGGCAAGGCGGATATTGTCATCGGCGCCCGATCCGCCGTCTTTGCGCCGGTACGCCATCTTGGCCTGATCGTGGTGGATGAGGAGCATGAGCCGTCCTACAAGCAGGAGGAGTCGCCCCGCTATCATGCCCGGGATGTGGCGGTGATGCGCGCGCAGATGACCCCGTGTCCCGTGTTGTTATGCACGGCGACACCCAGTTTCGAATCATGGGCCAATGTGGAGCGGAAGAAATACCTTCTCAGCATTTTGCACCGGCGTGCCGATGACCGGAAATTGCCGGCGGTACGGATCGTGGACATGCGCATGGAGGCGGAATCCACCGGACAGATCGGTGTGTTTTCGCGCGAACTGTTGGAGGCCATCCGGCGCCGGTTGGATCGTGCCGAGCAGGTCATGTTATTTCTCAACCGGCGCGGGTTTGCTGCTTCCCTGCAGTGTCCGGCGTGCGGACATGTGGTTACCTGCGAGGCCTGTAGCATCGCCCTGACCTACCACCGGTCGGATGAGCGGTTGCGATGTCATATATGCGGGGCCAGTCATCCGGTTCCCGCATCCTGTCCAAAATGCCGGGATCCGGGCATCCGGATGGGGGGGGTCGGAACCCAGCGTGTGGAACGGATCGCGGCAAAATGTTTTCCCCAGGCCCGTATCCAGCGGTTGGATGCCGACTTGACCAGTCGTAAACAAGTCTACGAGGAAGTGCTCGGTGCATTCCGTTCGGGAAAGATCGACATCCTGGTGGGCACGCAGATGATTGCGAAAGGATTGCACTTCCCCAACGTAACCCTGGTGGGGGTGTTGCATGCCGATCTGGGTTTGCATATTCCCGATTTCCGGGCTGGCGAACGGACCTTTCAATTGCTGGCGCAGGTGGCGGGTCGTGCGGGTCGGGGGGATGTAAACGGCGAGGTGATCATCCAGACCTACACGCCGGCTCACCCCGCCCTGGTGTCGGCCCGGACCCTGGATTATGACGGGTTTGCTGGACCGGAACTGCTTCAACGCAAGGAGTTGGGGTACCCGCCCTACGGGCATATGGTATGTCTCGGCTTGAAGGGCGCCAGTGAGCGGCGGGTTGCCGTTTCGGCCGGCGAGTTGTCCGGTGCGTTATCGGCCCGGTTGTCAGCCCCGGCGGTTGTTTCCCCGGCATGTCCGGCGCCGCTGGCCAAGGCCAAGGGTTTGTTCCGGTACCAGGTGCTTATGCGGGGGCCGTCGGTACGGCGGCTGACCGATGCCATTCGGTCTGTCCTGAAGGTGGTTTCATTGCCCCGTGATGTCGCCCTGGCAATTGATGTGGATGCGATCCACATGCTGTGACCCGCGGGGATACTGCTTGATCCGAGACATTGTTGCGCCTATGGTTTGGCCTTGATTTGAGGAAGGGCAAACATGTCACGCACACGTTACTACGTTACGACCCCGATCTATTACGTCAACGACAAGCCGCATATCGGGCACGCCTATACCACGGTGCTTGCGGACGTCATGGCCCGGTATCACCGGTTGTTCGGGGTTCCCACGTTTTTTCTGACCGGGACCGATGAGCATGGACAGAAAGTCCAGCAGGCGGCACAGAAAGCCGGGGTGGATCCCCAGACCCATGTGGACCGCACGGTGGTCCGGTTCCAGCATTTGTGGCAGCAGCTGGGTATCACCAACGATGCGTTTATCCGCACCACCGATGCAGGACACAAGCGGGTGGTCCAGGAAATCCTCCAGGACCTTTATGACCGGGACGAGATATACCGGGCGGAATATGACGGGTGGTATTGTGTTACCTGTGAGCGGTTTTACATGGAGAAAGACCTGCTCAACGGGACCTGTCCGGAAGCCGGTTGCGGACGGAAGGTCGAGCCCATCCGCGAAACGAACTATTTTTTCCGCATGAGCCGGTACCAGGAATGGCTGGTTGACTACATCCAGACACACCCATCCTTCATTCAGCCGGATTTCAGGCGGAACGAGACGCTGGGATTTCTTCGTAAACCCCTGCAGGATTTGTGCATTTCACGCCCCAAGTCCCGCTTGAACTGGGGCGTTGAGCTGCCGTTCGACTCGCAGTTTGTCTGCTATGTCTGGTTCGATGCGCTGGTCAACTACATCAGCGCGATCGGATATCGTTCTGACCCCGCACTTTTCGAGCGGTGGTGGCCTGCGTCCCATCATCTGATCGGCAAGGACATTCTGACCACCCATACGGTCTACTGGCCCACCATGCTCAAGGCCATGAGGCTTCCCATGCCGGAGACTGTATTTGCACATGGTTGGTGGCTGTCCGGGCAGGATAAGATGAGCAAAAGCCTCGGGAATGTGGTCAATCCGTTCGACTATATTGAACGGTTTGGGGTGGATGCCTTCCGGTATTTCCTGACGGCCGAGATGTCATTGGGGCAGGATGCCAGTTTCACCGAAGTGGCATTCATGAGGCGTTACCAGGCGGATCTGGCCAATGACCTGGGCAACCTGTTGAGCCGTGTGGTCAAATTGATCGGCAGCCATTGTGGTGGGCGGGTTCCCTCGCCTGGAACCATGGGTGAGGATGAGGTGCGGATTCGGGATGTCACGCTGGCGGCAGCCAAAGACATGGTTGACGCCGTGGAGCGTATGCGGGTGGATCAGGGGGTGACTGGTCTTACCAACGCGATCCGCGAGGCCAATCGTTACCTGGAACGACGCCAGCCATGGGTGTTGGCACGAGACGGACGACAGGCGGAACTCGAGACCGTGTTGTATGCGGCTGCGGAGTGTCTACGAATTGTCAGCGGTATGCTGTTTCCTGTCATGCCGACCAAGATGGGAGAATTGCGCGCAGTACTCGGCGTTGGGACGGAAGCGCCGTCGTTCGATCGTTTACGGGAATGGGGGGGACTGGTCCCCGGAACACCCGTGTCAGCGGCGCCGATCTTATTTCCGCGCCAGGAATCCAAGCCAACGCCGGTACCGGCGGCAACGCCTGTTGAAGTGGAGGGTGTCATGTCTATCGAATATACGGATTTCCAAAAAGTTGAATTGCGTACGGCAAAGATTGTGCAGGCGGAGCGCGTGGAAGGCGCTGACAAGTTGCTGCGTCTCCAGGTTGAAATCGGCGGGGAAGCCCGGCAGATCGTGGCCGGCATTGCCAAGTTCTATGCGCCGGAGACGTTGATTGGACGGACCATTGTGGTGGTGGCCAACCTTAAGCCGGCAAAGATACGCGGGGTTGAGTCGAACGGCATGTTGCTGGCAGCGTCGAAAGATGATGTCCTGCGGCTTGTTACCGTTGATGGTGAAATGGTCTCCGGCGCCACGGTGAAGTAGCCTGCGTGGTCCCCCGATAGTTCCGATCCGTTCGCATGTTTGATGCGGTTCTCCGTCGATCCTTATTGCCGCCGGTGTGGGGCACGGTGGGGAACTGATTGCTCCCCGTTATTCGCTAACTTACCACTGCCCTTATCCCTGCATGCTTAAGCCCTATGCCAAGGCATGTATTTCCGGGGTAAAATCCGGCCATAAATAGCGGTTTCTGGCATTCCGGAAAAATCCTTCCTGAAACGGTTCTCGATACCGAGAAAATTTATCAAATAACTATTGACACAAAGTGGGGCGAAGTGTTGAATCGTGTCACTAAAGGTCAATAGGTGATTAAATGAGTGGCGTTGATGAGAAAGCCATTGGCGGACACGGTGTGTTTGTCGGTCGGCATCCGCATTCCTTGGATTCCAAGCGGCGTGTGACGATTCCGAGTGATTGGCGTGCCCAGGTCGGAATGCCGCAGGGCTTTTATGTGTTACCTGGCATTGATCAGAAATGCCTGTGCGCCTTTCCCGCCGCGGAAATGTTTCGCCGCATGGAGAAGATGCGCCAGCATTCGTTTACGGATGCCCGTGCACGACAGTTTGCCCGGGTGCTGGCGTCCCAATCCGAGCTGCTGGAGTGGGATTCCCAGGGGCGAATCCGAATCAAGGATGACTTGCTGAATTTTGCCGGGCTCGTGGATCAGGTTGAGTTGATCGGGACGTTTGATTCATTCGAGTTATGGAATCCGGATCATTTGCAGCAGAGCGGTGCGTTGGATCGGAGTAATTTGCAGGAGGCTGCCCGTTACATGGAATTCTGACGGGTGCCGGTTGATGCGGGTGCGCCGGGTCCGCCGTGAAATGAAGGCGAAACAGCCATGCATCAGTCGGTCCTGTTGAATGAAGTGATCGAGTCACTCGGGGTTTGTCCGGGCGGAATCTATGTGGATGGAACGGTTGGCAGTGGTGGACACGCCGAGGCGATTCTACGGGCATCGTCGCCGGATGGACGCTTGATTGCGATTGACCGGGATGTGGATGCCGTTGGGCGGAGTGGCGGGCGGTTATCGGTCTGGGGTGAACGGTGCCGGATCATTCATTCCGACTACGGTGATTTGAAGGCTGTGGTGAATGGTATGGGTATCGCGGAGGTGAATGGGGTTCTGCTGGATCTGGGGGTCTCGTCGGAACAACTGGACACCCCGGGCCGGGGATTCAGTTTCCAGTCGGAGGGGCCGTTGGATATGCGTATGGACCAGGGACAGTCGTTGACGGCTGCGCAGGTGGTGAACACCTGGCCGGAGACGGTTCTGGCGGACACGTTTTACCAGTATGCGCAGGAAACCCGTTCCCGCCGGATTGCCCGGGCCATTGTGGAAGCCCGTTCCGGTGCGCCGATAGCGACCACGAGCCGGTTGGCGGATGTGGTCGCGCGCGCCTGTGGGGGGCGGACGGGGAAGATTCATCCGGCAACGCGGGTGTTTCAGGCCCTGCGGATGGCGGTGAATGACGAAATGGGAATTCTGGTCCGTGGTCTTGAATCCGGGTTGCAGGTGCTGGCGAATGGCGGACGGATGGTGGTTATCAGTTTTCACAGCGGAGAGGATCGTTGTGTAAAGACCTGTTTCCGTGAACATGCGGGCCGGTGGGAATCGCTGCCGCAGGGGGGGAGCGCCTGGGTGGGGCGTCGACCGGCGGTCAAATGGGTGCACCGGCGTGTCGTGGTGGCATCTGAAAATGAAAGGGAAGATAACCCGCGGGCGCGTTCGGCCAAGTTGCGGGTTGTGGAGCGTGATGACCGGTGTGGAGTGGATCCCACCGTTTGAGAATAGGACGGAGGCGGTACTATGGCACGAAGAAATCGTAATCGCAGGGTTCAAACCCGGGCATTACCGGCACCTTTTGCCGGTTTCATATCCCTGTTGGTTTTGCTGGCTCTGGGCTACGTATGGCTGGGGTGCCGGTGTGAAGCGGCGGGTCGTGAAATCAAGCAGTTGGAGGTTCGTCGCAATGAGTTGAAAAATCTTCTGCTCAACGAGGAATTCAAATGGTCGCGGATGAAATCGCCGCTGGAACTGGACAAGGCCCTGACGCGGCACCGTATCGAAATGGTTCTGCCCGGCATGCGTCAGGTGGTTCGGCTTCGTCAGTCCGATCTTCCCCCTTCCGCTGAATCCATGGTTGAGGCACCGCAGTATGCCAGTCTCGAGAGGGTTCCGATGAATGAATGATTGGCGTTGGAAATGGCGTTTTTATGCGAGCGCTTTCCTGCTGGGATTGGTCCTGACAGGATTAAGCGTTCGGCTGGTTTTCCTGCATGCCTTGACGCCGGAGTCCGTGGTGCGGGGTATCGATGAAAGCCGGCGCATGCACAAGCAATTACTGGCCGGACGGGGGGCTATTTGCGACCGGATGGGATCGGGCAACCTGCTGGCGTTGAATGTCCCCATGAAGGATGTTTGCGCCAATCCTGCCCTGATTGTCCGGAGCAACCTCCTGGTGGACGTCAGTGCCACCCTCTCGGAACTGCTGGATGTGCCGGTGGACGAGGTGGCGCAGCGGCTCAACCGGCCGGATCGGGAGTTTGCCTATATTCGACGGGCCGTGATGGAGGACGATGCGGCACGAGTCCTTGAACGTCGGATTCCGGGTGTTTTCTTCCGCGAAAACATGGTGCGGCATTATCCGCACCGTAATTTCATGTGCCATATCCTTGGTTTTGTGAATCATGACGGGATCGGCAGTGCCGGCATTGAACAGGCAGCCGACGCCTATCTGCGCGGGAGTCCCGGGTATCTCGAAAGCCAGGTGGATGCGTTGCGGCGCGAAATGTACGGGCGTCGTGCGCAGTATGTGGCGCCCCTGGAAGGCGCCCATGTGGTGCTCACGGTGGATCAACAGATACAATACCAGGCGGAACGAGCCCTGGATGCCGCGATGATCGAACACCGGGCCAAGGGTGCCTGTGTCATTGTTCAACGGATCCGGACCGGTGAGATTCTGGCGATGGCCAGCCGGCCGGCCTTTGATCTGAACACCTTCAACCAGGCGTCTGAATCCGAGCGGACCAACCGGGCGATCGGGATGAATTATGAACCGGGTTCAACCTTCAAGGGGGTGGCGTTTTCCGCCGCATTCAACGAGCAGACCGTGCGTCCCGAGATGGTGGTCGATTGTGAAGACGGCGCCTGGTCCTATGGCGGCAAGGTACTTCGGGATTACCATGCGTACGACCGTTTAACGGTGGCGGATGGGCTGAAGAAATCCAGTAATATCCTTACTGCCAAGACGGCCCTGACCCTGGGGAACCAGCGGTTCTACCGGTATCTTAAGGCTTTCCACATCGGGGAGCCCCTGGGATTTGATCTGCCCGGCGAGGAGGGGGGGATTCTGGCACCCGTTTCCAAATGGTCCAAGATCAGTTCGACCCGGATTGCCATGGGGCAGGGAGTCGCCGTTACGCCCCTGCAAATGCTCGCGGTATATTGTGCGATTGCCAACGACGGATTCTTGATGCGTCCCTACATCATATCCCATGTGGTCAGCCCGGATGGAACGGTTTTGAAACGTACGCAACCCGAAGTTCTGGGGCGGCCCATCCGCTCCGAAACCGCCGCCCTGATGTGCCGGCTGCTGGCGCGGGTTACGGAACCCGGTGGTACGGGGACCCGCGCCTGTGTGGAAGGCTATGAAGTGGCAGGAAAGACGGGCAGCGCCCAGAAGCCCGTGGCAGGAGGCTATTCCAGCACTGCGCACGTGGCGTCGTTTGCAGGCTTTGTGCCGGCCGGTGCTCCGGAGATTGGCATCATCGTTGTGATTGATGAGCCGCAACCCCTGCACACGGGTGGGGTGGTGGCGGCTCCGCTTTTCAGCCGGATTGCCGGTTACGCCGTACGATACCTGGATGTGGCACCCGGACGGAACCTGCTGGCGAGCCGTTAGGATCCGGTGCCGACCGGTGGAAGGATCATCATGGATCGATTGGTCAGGTTGGATGCGTTGCTTCGGGACGTTCCGGGAGCGGCCAGCTCCGGTGGCCGGAATCCGGAGGTGACGGGTGTGGTGGGGGATTCCCGGCAGGTCCGCCCGGGCAGTGTGTTCGTGGTGATCCGGGGTGGGGCGACTGACGGTGTCCGGTTTGTTGATGACGCCTGCCAACGCGGAGCCGTGGCGATCGTTTCGGAGTCACCGCTGCCTGAACTTCGCAAGGATATGGTGGCGGTTGCCGTGACGGATGCCCGACGTTCGCTGGGACTTTTGTCGGCGGCTTTTCATCAACATCCCTCGAACCGGTTGCGTATGACCGGCATCACCGGTACCAACGGGAAAACCACCACCGCGTATTTGATGCGGGAAATGCTTCGCAGCCAGGGCCGTGCCACCGGTGTGGTCTCCACCATTGAATACGAGATCGGGGCCCGTTCGATTCCGGCCACGCGCACCACCCCGGATGCCCCGCAATTGCAGTCCCTGCTGGCCTCCATGGTTTCCAACGGTTGTCAGGATGCCGTGATGGAGGTGTCGTCGCATGCCCTGGTCCAACAACGGGTGGCGGGGGTTGAGTTTGATGCGGCGATCTTTACCAACCTGACCCGTGATCATCTGGATTACCATGGTTCAGCGGATGCCTACTTTGACGCCAAGGCGCTGTTGTTCAAATCGCTGGGCAGCGGTCGCAAGTCGGCGATTGCGGTTATCCATGCCGATGACCCGTGCGGGGGAAAAATGGCGGGCCTGACAACCGGTGCGGAAGTCATCACCTACGGTGTGTCGGCGTCCGCGATGGTGCGCGCGGCGGATATCCATCCCGGTCCGGATGGCACCACGTTCCGGCTTGAGACTCCCTGGGGAGCGGGGGAAGTCCGAACCGGGCTGATGGGGCGGTTCAATGTGCAGAATATCCTTGCGGCGGTGGCGTGTGCCGTCCGTTTGGGGGTCTCCCTTGATACGGCGGTGGTAGCGGCGGGCCGAATGCCACCCGTCCCCGGCCGCCTTCAGAAGGTTCCGTCCCGCAAGGGCTTCCGGGTGTTTGTGGATTATGCCCATACCGATGATGCCCTCGAGCAGGTTCTGACCACCCTGCGTGAGATTACGGGGGGACGTCTGATGGTCGTGTTTGGATGTGGTGGAAACCGTGATACGGGAAAACGTCCCGCCATGGGGGCGGTGGCTTCCCGGCTTGCGGATTATTCCATCGTGACGTCGGACAACCCGCGCAAGGAGGATCCGATGCGGATCATCGCGGATATTCTCCAGGGATTCGGTGCGAACCGGGCGGTTGAAGTTGAACCAGATCGGGGTGAGGCCATACGAAAGGCCATCGCCAGGGCGCTTCCGGGCGATATCGTGCTGGTGGCCGGGAAGGGACATGAGACCTTCCAGGATTTTGGAAACATGACGGTTCCGTTTGATGACCGGGAAGTGGCGTCCCGTTACCTGTGATGGCGATGGTTGAGGAGGCAGGATGAAGCCGGCGTGGAATTCCGGGGATTTGGCGGCCTGGACGGGTGGGGCCTGGGAAGGCAAGCCCCCCGCCGTCTTTGAAGGCATTACCCAGGATACCCGGTCGCTGAAGCCCGGCATGCTGTATGTGGCGTTGGAAGGCGCCCGGTTCAATGGCCACCGGTTCATTGACGATGCCTTTGCCCGGGGAGCTGCGGCGGCCATGGTGCGCAACACCTATCCGGAACACCGGGCCGGCGGTGCGCTCCTGCGGGTGGTTGATCCCCAGGTTGGATTGCAACAAGCGGCGGTTGCCTACCGCCGTCGACTGGCGCCGAAAGTGGTGGGGATTACCGGGAGTGTCGGTAAATCCACGGTCAAGGAATTGATTGCGCAAATGCTGGCCGGCCAGGCGTGCACAGCGAAAACACAGGGAAATTTCAATAATCACATAGGATTGCCGTTGAGCCTGCTCGCCATGCCGGGGGACACGTGTTACGGGATTTTTGAAATCGGGACCAATCATCCCGGGGAGATTTCCGCCCTGTGCCGGTGCCTGGAACCGGATTGGGGTGTGATTACCAATGTGGGGCCGGTGCATATCGAGCATTTCGGGTCGGAAGAGGCTGTGGCGGAGGAAAAGCGTTGTTTGTTCCGTGCGCTTCCCCCGACCGGTCGTGCCTTTCTCTGTGCGGATGGCATGCATACGGACCGGTTGCGGGAAGCCTGTCCGGTGCCCGTGACGACGGTTGGGTGGGATGAGGGGATGGACGTGCGGGGCACCTTGTTGGCGGATCGCCGTCTGCATGTCGCCGAGGCGGCGGGGGACGGCATGACGGTTCAGGTGCCGCTGCCCGGTCGCCACCAGGCATTGAATGTTCTCCTGGCGGTTGCCGTGGTACGGGCCCTTGATGTGCCATGGTCTGGAATTGAAAACGCTTTGGCGTGTTTTCAATCCCTGCCGATGCGCTGGCAGGAGGAGGTTGCGGGGTCGATTCGCATCATCAACGATGCTTACAATGCCAATCCGCTCAGTATGCGGGCGTCGCTTCGCGCCTTTTGTGAACAACCCGGTTACGGGCCGAAATGGGTGGTGATCGGGGGCATGCGGGAATTGGGGGTGCGGGCAACGTCCGAGCATGAAGCCCTGGGGGAATATCTGGCGGGATTGCCCTTGCAGGGGGGAGTGGTTGTGGGGGATGAGGCCCATGCGGTCATGGATGGATTAGGCCGGGCGGGAGACCGTTTTGCCTTTTGTCCCGATACGGATACGGCAGCGGAATGGTTATGCCGGCAGGTCAGGGACGGAGACGCCGTGTTCTTCAAGGCATCCAGGGGAATCGGGTTGGAGCGTGCGATACAACGTTTCAAAAAACACCGGGAGGAGAACGCCGTATGAATACCACCCTGACATCAGGAACCCAAACGGTGCGGTATATTCCGGTCATGCCGGCCGGTGCGGTACGTGCAGGCGTCACGGTGCCGGGGGCGGGTGTCGACCGGCAGGACGCGCCGCCACGCCGGCAGAGTCGGATGCCCAACGGTGATCCGGATCGTCTCATGTTGTGGGGATCGGATGGGGAATCCGGTCCGGTGGGTGGACGCCGGTAATGTCCGGCGTTGAAACGGGGTTTTCCATATGTTGTATGAATTGCATGAGCTTGAGTGGTGGTTTCCGCCGTTACGGATGTTTCGATACATCACGTTCAGGGCGGTTGGAGGCGCCGGCACCGCTTTCCTGCTGACCCTGCTGGCCGGTCCGTGGATCATCGCCATGCTCAAGCGATTCCGTATCGCGCAGGTGTTCCGGAAGGAAGAGGCTCCCTCCCTGTACAAGCTTCATGAGGAAAAGGAAGGGACCCCCACCATGGGGGGGGTGATGGTGATCCTGGCGGTTCTCCTGTCGGGTGCGTTGTGGTGCATGCCGGGCAATACGTATGTCGGACTGGCGCTGGCAACGATGGTTTACATGGGAGCGGTTGGGTTTTGGGATGATTACCGCAAGCTGGTTTATCGCAATTCCAGGGGATTGCCTGGCCGGGCCAAGCTGTTGCTCCAGGTGGTGTGGGGGCTGGTTTTGACCCTGGTCCTGCTGGTCTTGCCCGAAACCCGTGATCGAACGTGTGAGATCATGGTGCCCTTTTTCAAGCAGTCGCTGGTGGCGAACGTGAATGCATGGACGGCGGCGGCATTTATCACCCTTATAATCGCAGGAAGCACCAATGCCGTGAACCTTACCGATGGACTTGATGGACTGGCCATTGGATGCTCCAGCACGGTGGCGTTCTCGTACCTGGTGATGGCCTATGTGGCCGGACATTATGCTTTTGCCGATTATCTGCAGGTTCCCTTTGTGCGGGGCGCGGGTGAACTGGCGGTGTTGTGCGGGTGCCTGATGGGCGCCTGTCTGGGATTTCTATGGTTCAACTGCCATCCGGCCAAGGTTTTCATGGGCGATACCGGAAGCCTTGCCCTTGGCGGCATCATTGCGGTGATTGCCATCCTGGTGAAACAGGAACTGGTCCTGGTGATCGTGGGCGGGGTCTTCGTGATGGAAGCCCTCAGTGTGATGATACAAGTGGGGTCGTTTCGGCTTCGGGGACGGCGTGTTTTTGCCATGGCGCCCATTCATCATCATTTTGAACACAAGGGGTGGAGTGAAACCCAGGTAACCATCCGGTTCTGGGTTATCTCGATAATCTTTGCCCTGCTGGGGCTGTTGACGTTGAAAATCCGGTAAGGAGTGAAGATGCGGGTCCTGATCCTGGGCATGGGCCGTAGTGGCGATGCCGCCGCCCGCCTGTTACGGCGGGAGGGGGCGCAGGTCCGGATTGTGGATCAGCAGTCTGGAGCGGGAATCGAAGCGCGGGCCGAGTCTCTGCGCCTTGCCGGTGTGGAGGTGTTCCTGGGCTGTGTCCAGTCGGACGATGAGCCGCTGGGGGGATTGCCCCCGGCGATCCTGGATGGCGTCAGCTATGCGGTACTCAGCCCGGGTGTGGACACGAGGGGCCCCTGGGTGAGCGCGGTTGAAACGCAGGGAATATCCCTGATGGGGGAGATTGAACTCGGGTTCCGGCGGTTGCGTTGTCCGGTCATTGGGGTGACGGGTTCGAAGGGAAAGAGTACCTTGGTCAAGCTGATAACCGAAGTTCTCCAGTCCGGTGGGCGTCAAGTGGAAGCGGGTGGAAATTATGGGACCCCGGTCTCAACGCTTGCCATGGCAACCGCTCCCCTGGATGCCGCGGTGCTGGAAATCAGCTCATTTCAACTGGAACGCATCGTTTCGTTCCGGCCGGCGGTTGGTATCCTGTTAAACCTGCAGCCTGATCATCTCGACCGTCATGATGACATGGCGGCCTATCTGGCGATCAAGGCACGATTATTCGAGAATATGGGGGCTGGTGATACGGTCATCATCCCGGAGCCCTTGTCGGACCGGTTGTGCAATCTGGAAAGGAGTGCCTGTCGCCGCCTGACCTTCGGGGAGGGGGAAACCGCGGATTACCGTTACCGGTGCGGCTGTGTCGTGCGGCGGAGTGACCGGACGGTTTGCCTGGACTTGAACGGCACCTATTTTGGAAATCCGGTGACGGGCCTGACGGCAGCGGCGGCGGTTGCAGCCGTGGAAAGCTGGGGCTGTGATTTGCGCCAGATGGCGCAGGTTGTACAGCGGTTCCAGCCGTTGCCGCACCGGATGCAGGAAGTGGGCAAAGTCCGTGGTGTACGGTTTATCGATGATTCAAAGGCGACGAATCTTGCCGCGCTGGAAGCCGGTGTCATGATGGCAAACGGCGCCGTACGCCTGATTGCCGGCGGCATGCTCAAGGAAACACCGTGCGAAAACGTCAAAGATTTGCTGGTCAAGCGAATCCGGGGACTTTATCTTATCGGACGTGATGCAGCAATTCTCCAGCGTGTGTGGGGGATGACCCTGCCATGCCGGTTGTGTGGCGATATGGAGACGGCCGTGCGGTGTGCCTTTCGGGATGCCGTGCCGGGTGAGACGGTTTTGTTGTCTCCGGGTGCCGCCAGTTTTGATCAGTTTTCCGGATATGCGGAACGTGGTGAACGTTTTAAATCAGTGGTTGATAGTTTAAAAGACGAGGAGATGCAGTTATGAAAACACCGGTGGTGATTGGTGCCGTAGCGGCCGTTCATGTCATGGCGTTGGTTGTGGTGGTTTTCAGCCAGGGATGTGGGACCACCCGTCCCCATGCCGGGCCGGTTCCCGAACCGAAAATGCCCCCGGTGGAAGTGGACAACACGCTGGTCAAGTTGCCGACGCCATCACCGGCTCCGACCCCGGTGCCTCCGGCTCCTGCCGAGGTTACCGAGTACGTGATCCGTGAAGGGGAAAGCCTGTCTTCAATCGCCTCACGTTCCGGCGTGCGCCTGGCGGATTTGATCGCGTTGAACGGCATCAAGGATGCCAACCGGGTGCAAGTCGGACAGCGATTGATCCTGCCCGGCAAGGTGACCGTGAAGCCGTCCCGTTCAACCCCATCGGCCTCATCCTCCGGCGCCGCGGTGCCGGGTCTGGATGCAAAGGATGTTTATGAGGTCAAGGCTGGTGATGCCTTGTCGAAAATAGCCGTGGCGCATGGCGTGACCATGGCGGATATCAAGAAGGCCAACCAGATGACCGGCGATCAAGTCAGGATCGGGCAGAAATTGCGGATTCCTCAGTCGACGATCAAGTCCCCGGTAAAACCCGCCGGGAGCATGGAGGCGGTTGCTCCGACGGTCAACCCTTCACCTGCTGGTTTTTCAGTGCCAGTTGTGGCGCCCGTCCAGGGTGCGTCCGTTGTGGCGCCGAATGCCCCGCTTGCCGTACGGGATTCCGGACATATACACAAAGTGGAGCCGGATGAGACCAATGTGTACCAAGTGGCCGGACTGTGGGCGGTCAGTGTTGAGGATATCCGGAAACTCAACAAACTGACCAGCGACACGCTCAGGCCCGGAGACAGTCTCCGGATTCCGGCATCCGAGTAACCTCGGCATGCGGAATTTATCGCGGATCCTGGTCGCGATCGTGGTCATGTTGCTGGCCCTTGGGATCGTGATGCTGGCCAGCACCAGCAGTGTCAAAGGGGTCAAGGCTTTTCAGGATGCCCATCATTACATAAAGTATCAGCTGCTTTGGCTGGTCGTGGCGGTCATCATCTCGTCCGTGGTGGCGCGGGTGGATTACCATGTCTGGAGTAAGGTCTGCTGGGTGTTGCTGGCACTGTCCGTTGGACTGTTGATCCTGGTCTTCATACCGCCGTTTGCTCACAAGGCGGGGGGGAGTTACCGGTGGATACGAATGGGCCCGGTCGGGTTTCAACCCTCGGAACTGGCCAAGTTTGCGGTGGTGATCGGCCTGTCCCGTTGGATGGCTTCCGCCGGTCTGCGCGCCGGCCGGTTGAAGGAGGGTTTCCTCGTTCCGCTGGTGGGCTTGTCGATGGTTATTGTACTCGTGATGCTCGAACCCGATTTTGGAACCAGTATCCTCCTGCTGTTGACCGGTATGGCGATCATGTTTGTCGGGGGGACGCGGTTGACGCATCTCGTGGGGCTGGGCATACTGGGGGTGGCCGGCCTGATTGGCGCCATTCTTCAGGATCCGGTGCGGCTTGACCGGATCCTGGCGTTTCTGTGGCCTGAAAAGTTTCCGGCGAAGTCGTATCAGCTCATCCAGTCCAAGTTTGCGTTCATCAGCGGCGGATGGTCGGGTGTCGGTTTGGGGAACAGCATGCAAAAACACCTGTATCTTCCCGAAGCGCATACGGATTTTATCCTGGCCATTATTGGCGAGGAATTGGGCATGGTGGCCACGATAGGCGTCGTGCTGTTGTTTGTCTGCCTGTTTGCCTGCGGTGTGGCGATCAGTTTGCGGGCGCCGGATCCGTTCGGGCGATATCTGGCATTCGGGTTGACGATCGTGACGGTCCTGCAGGCTGTTATCAATGTCGGCGTGGTGACCGGTTGTCTGCCCACCAAGGGGTTGGCGTTGCCGTTTATCAGTTATGGCGGTTCCGGTCTGGTGGTGTCCCTGCTGGGAATGGCGGTGCTGGTGAATGTGGCTGAACACGGGCGAAATCCGGAAGCGGATGGACATACGCGCCCCATCAAGGATCGGGCGCATCAGTTTTAAGGAGAAATGAGGCAGCCGTGAATTTTATGACGAACCTGTTGATCAAGGGTGGTCCCCTGATGTGGCCCCTGTTGTTCTGTTCCATCCTGGCGCTGGCCATAATGCTGGAACGTCTGATGTTCTGGTGGAGGCGGGCGTGGAACCGGAACGATGATGCCGTGGAGATGATGCTGTCAGGGGTGGAATCGGGGCAATCCGGGAAGGCGCTTGAGGACGGCAGGAAAAGCCGTGATACGACCGTCCAGGTCCTGTGTTATGGTCTGTTGCACCGGCGACACGGGTTGACCGAAGCCATGCAGGTACGGGCCAGCGAGGAAGTTGCCTCCATGCGCCGCGGATTGTTGGTCCTGGACACCATTACGACCATGGCGCCCCTCCTGGGAATCCTTGGCACGGTGACGGGCATTATCAAGTCGTTCGAGCTGCTGGGAAGTGGTGATGTCCCGGATCCACGGGCCATCAGCGTTGGCATTTCCGAGGCATTGATTACGACTGCCGCGGGACTGGTGGTGGCCCTGCCGACCCTGGCCATGCTCAATTACCTGGTTGGAAAGGTCCAAACCGAAGCAAGACGGATCGAAATTGCCGCGACCCAGTTTGAAGTGGCCTGCCGTAAGGGGCTTCATCGCGGGGATGGTTGACCATGCAGGTGGAAAGCGGATATGAGCTGCGCCGGGGCCGGATTGAACTGGTTCCCTTGATTGATGTGGTCTTTCTGCTGCTGGTTTTCTTCATTTATGCATCGCTGAATCTGACCGTACAACGTGGGATACAGGTTCGTTTGCCCAGGGGCCAGGGTTCAACGGATCGTCCGTCACCGTTGGTGGTGACCATTGCCGCTGACAATCGCCTGGAAGTGGAAGGACGTAAGGTTTCCGCGGAAGACGTGGTTCGGCTGGTACAAGCACAGGTGAAAGAACAATCACGCCCGGTGTTGATTCGGGGCGATGGAAGGTCGGATTTGAAGGTGTCGGTTGAATTGTTGGTGGCGTTTCAATCGGCGGGGGTCGAGTCCGTTTCATTTCAAGTCCAACCGGAACCATGAACCCCAGCGTTGATCCATGGATGGCGGTAAGCTTGTCGGTGGGGATCCACGTGGCCCTGTTCAGCGGGTTGACCCGGTTGGACGGGAACCCGTGGCAGGATGTCTCGTTATTCAAGTCCGGGCAATCCAGCGTTCGCTTGACGTTGTTGCCGGTCGCTGTGCCGGCCGACCAGACGCAACCGAATCCGTTGTTGCCGGATGCGCTGTCGGTTGTCGTTGAACCCACGGACCCGGAGGATGGCAACCTGCTTGAGAAGGGGGTTGAAACCCTTTCGGCGGCCGATTTGGGGATCATACCCGAATATCCCCTGAGTGCACGGTTGCGCTATGAACAAGGTGATGTCGAGGTGCAGATCAAGGTGGATTCAGCGGGGCGTGTGATCCGTGTGACGGTCGAGGATTCGTGCGGTTACCCGGCTTTGGAACGCGCCGCCGTGAATGCGGCTTATCGCGCGCGGTTTCCGGTGCAGGCTGCCCCGCTGATGGAGCAGACACTCCGCCTGGTATTTCGTTTTAATCTGTTAAGCCCGGAACGGTCTGCCGGGCGTTGAGTGGTTGACTCGCAGCCTGACCGGGGAGGTCGATATGCATGGTTTGATACGGCGCTTGACGATGACCTTGTGGCTGGCCTTTCTGTGCGGTGCAGGGGCCGAGGATCCACCGGTGTTCGGACTGCAACCGGTTGCCGGCGGGACATGGAACGGTCCGTACCGGTATGAAACGGATATTGCCTTCATCCTTAACGGGGATGTGTTTGAGATCAAGATCGATGTGGATGACCGGTTCCGTGTCCGTTCATTGGAATCGGAAGATGTTTTTGGGCCTTTCGAACGGGTCCCGGGGCGCATTCTGAAAATTCAGGGCGTTGCCTATGTGTTAACCGAAGGGGTCGACCCTGAGGCGCCTCTGATTCGTCCTCCAGTCAAGGTTCCCCCCCCTCCGCCAGCCATGCCGGAGATGGTTTCGCCAGACGTGAACACGCCTGCCCGGAATGCAGTGCCGGTAGACCCGGATCCTCGTGTGCCGGCGCAGCCGTTGAATGTGCCGGTCGTGCGGGCACCGCCGCCATCCGTGCCGGTTCCGTCGTCCCCTCCGTCACCGGTTCTTCCACCCCCCCGGCATATCCTGGGTGTTTTCTCCACCTTTGCCGAATCCACCGCTTATGAATGGCGGATCAGCGACGTTGAGGAAGGAACCGTAATCGATTTGGAGCGTGAATTGATCGGGGTGTTTTACCGGCAAGCATTGCTGGATGTTTCGGCAGGGTTGATCCGGGATTCCGCCGGATCGGGGCCGTTAAACGGATCTCCCGCTTTCGATGAATTCCGTCTCGGGCCGACTGCCGGTGACGGGTGGCGTCTCGCCTGTCGCCTTTCGGGATCCGCCTGGAACCGGGACTGGATGCAGGTGGTATACTGGGCCACGCTGACGCACACCCGTGAGGATTGGACGATCCCGTACAAGGCGCTCCGGTTCTCGATGCAACCCGGTGGAGGGGGCGTGACGGGTAGCGTTATCCGGGTTGCAGAATCCTCCGAAGGGACGGAAACGCTGGAACTGACAGAGACCACGGTATCGGCGGGCGGTGGACTCCGGTTCCATCAGGGACGGTGGCTGGGACAGGTCATGGCCGGTTACCGGTTGCTGGAATCGATTGATGTAAAACCCACGCTTACGATTTTAGGATCGGATGTCGGAGTGGATCTTGAATCAACGGATCGTGTCTTTGTTATGATCGGCGGCGGGGTTCGTTTGTCGGAAGTTGTGCTATTGGCGGAAGTCGGATTGGCGGGTCGTACCGGGGTCACCATCGGGTTGCAATATGAATTTTGAAAGGATATCTGTATGATTGTCAAAGCCCCTGAATTAAAGCGTGGCGTGATTGTTGATCTGGACGGAAAACCCCATATCGTGGAACAGATGCAGGTGCAATCACCGTCTGCCCGCGGTGCGGCCACGCTGTACAAGGTGCGATTCCGGAATTTAAGCAACCGCCAGAAAGCCGACCGGGTATTCCGGGCGGATGATGTGATGCGGGGCGTTGAATTTGAACGCCATCCCATCCAATTCCTGTTTCGTGAAACCGACCGGTATACCTTCATGGATCTGGAAAGTTATGACCAGTTCACGCTGGATACGAATGCCCTTGAGGATGCGCTTCCCTACCTGGTGGATGGCATGGAGGGAATTGTCTCGCTGATTGCCGACGGATCCGTACTTGGAATTGAACTTCCGCCCGTGGTCGAGATGGAAGTGATGGAGTGTGATCCGTACATGAAGGGAGCCTCCGCCACCGGCCGCACCAAGTCCGCCAAGCTGGTCACCGGGCTCGTCGTTCAGGTTCCTGAATACCTGACCGCGCATGAAATGATACGGGTGGATACCCGGACGGGAATGTTCGTGTCCAGGGCCTGATTCCCGGGCGGAGCGATCACCGGGCATGGGCGGGGGTTGCGGTGCGGGGCTCCTTTACGCAGGCGATGAACCAGATGGCGGCCAGAGCGCTCACCGCCAGGCTGAGCAGGAACATCGGACGCAGTCCCCATTGATTGGCAAGGTATCCCGCCAGCAACGGGGCCGCCAGAAGGGGAACGGTCATCACGGTGTTGCCAACCGTTATATGCGCCAGTCGGTCGTCGTGTGGACAGGTCTCCAGCAACATGTTGGTGTGTGAAATGAATGCAAAACCCACGCAGATCCCGATTCCAAGATAGGCGAGCGCACAGCTGACCGTTCCGCGGGTGAACAGCAGGATGGCAAGGGTTACCACCTGGAGCATGGCTCCGGCAATGATTCCTGAACGGTGCCCCGTGCGGTCTCCCAGGCATCCGATGAGAATGGTGCTGATCGCGGTACCGATGGTCATGGCGGCCCCGCAGGTGACAATGATCCCGTCTGACAGGCTGCCGCCTTCAGGGGATTGATAATAGGCCGCCAGGAACGGGGACACGCAGAGACCGACGGAAACCATGATGCGTCCGATCAGGAATGCCCTGAAATTCCAGTCAGACAGGCTGGCGTGGAAACGGGACAGAACGCCCCGGATGGTTGGTCGTTGCTGCAGGTCCGGTTCACAACCGGCCGGATCGTCAATCAGCATGAAGCATGCCATCGAAACCCAGGCAATCAGTCCGCTGGCAATGAACAGGATGGCGTATGGACGGGTACCTTCCATCCGTTCGATCATCCATCCGGCGCCCAGTCCCCCGAGGGTGCCAAGGATTGAGTACAGGCAAAACGCGGCTCCCATGACCGTGGCACGAATGCGGATATGGAAGAGATGGGCCAGCCATTCGGACCACACCCCGATAATGACCCCGCAGAAGATGAACAACAGGGCATGGAGTCCAAGGAGCCATGCCTGCATGCCTGCCGGGCTGATATGGCCGTCCAGCAGGATCACCAGGCCACAACAGGTTTGCACCGGGATGATCCCGAATATATGCCAGGCGATGGCCTGGCGTTTGCGATATCGCATGCTGTGGAATATAAAAAGACCGATCACCTGAGGCAGGTACATCAAGCCTCCCTGGATGGCCGAAATGAGCCCCAGGACGGTGTTGTCCGCGCCATAACGCGCAAGGAGGACAGCCAGCACGGTGGCTGGGGGAATCATGCCGGCCTGCAATCCCCAGATTCCCTCGCCGAGGATATCGAACCATGCGTTGCGAATGGTGTTGGAGTTCATGCAGGGGATCCGTGGGGCTCAAGGCTGTGCCGGGGTGGTGGATGTCCGGCGCCCCGCCGGATCATGAACGAAAGTGAATCCGGGAATCGGGCAGGCTCAGAGAAAGGCATCCAGGGTCGTCTTGAGGGCAGCTTTACCCATGGCCCCGACCATTTGTTTCTGAACGGTACCGCCTTTCATGACCAGCAAGGTCGGTATGGAGCGGACCTGGAACTGTTCGGCCAATTCCTGGTTTTCATCCACATTGACCTTGGCCACCTTGAGTTTCCCCTGGTATTCCGCGGCCAATTCTTCCAGGACCGGTGCGATGGCGCGGCAGGGGCCACACCATTCAGCCCAGAAATCGACCAACACGGGCGTGGAAGACTGTATCACTTCATTTTGCCAGTTGGCGCTGGTGATGACGATGGTGTTGGGTCCTGACATGGGATTCTCCTTATTGCATTATTTCCGGGGAGGAGCGATCCTGCCCGGCCATTCAAGGCGCATGCCCTCTGCTCCGTATGACAACTGTGTACGGCATACATCATTGGGGCCAAAACATTGTGCGGATATCACATAGACCGTCAGGAACGAGACGATAAGTGTGATGACGGCCACCAGGGCGAACGGCCACCCGAGTTCGTCTGAAGGAGGTTCCGGTTCCGGGGGGCGGGCAAAGGCGGGAAGCGGGATGCCGGAAGGGGTGGACGGCATGCCTGCAACTTCCGGTTCAGCGCCGGCTGATGGGGCTCCCACCACGGAAGGTGACGGGGCCCGTTTTACCTTGATGGTTTTCCGCCGGGTTGGACTGGCGTCTTCTTCCGTAGCACCCGGGATATCGTCCAGACGGGCGGTCTTGGATTTGGCATCATCGTCGGTTCCCAGTGCCGGTGCGCCGACGACCTTGACCGTGGATGCTTCGCTGGGGCGCTTCAACTTGATGGTTTCCGGTGCCCCCGTGGAAGCGGATTCCTTGGTGTCGGAGTTTAACGCGGATTCGAGCGAGATGCGGGAAGTCTTTCGTTTCTCGGCGGAAGCCATGGCTGCGGCAGAGGGGGCAGACGCGGGGCCGGGAAGCGCACTGGGCGGTTTGATCCGGATGGTTTTGGGCGCGCTGGCTCCGGTCGGCGTGGATGAATGCATGGCCTTGGCCATCTCAAGTGGAATTTTTGATGTTTCACGTTTGGAGGTCAGGGCAGGAGCAGCCGGGGCTTGAGCGGGCGCTGGGCCGGCTGGTGGCATTGTCCTGGCTGCATCGACACGCACTTTCATGACCGTGTGGGCTTCTGATGAAGCCGGCGCGGGCGGTGAGGCAGGCTCTTTCATGCCGGGTGCAGTCAAGCCAGCCGGTCGCTGGATCTTGATGGTGCGGGGTGAATCGGATGGGGGTTCGGTCACAACCGAAGCCGCCGGCATGCCGCCCGGTTTTGCCCCTGATTCAGGCGGATTCAGCTTGATGGGGGGTACCGGAGCAGGCCTGGCTGCCGGAGTGGATAGCTTGAGGTTGATGGAGGTTGGTACGGGCGCGGCCGGCTTTATGTTGCCGGGGTGAATGGTGGTTACCCGTGGTTGATCCACCTTGGGTTCCGTGGATGGGGATGAAGCCGGGGGTTCTGGTTTGGGTGCTGTCGCCGCTGGAGCCGGGGTTGACATGGCGGGCGCCGGCTTGAGCTGGATACGGGGAGTCGTGGCAACCGACAAGGACGGGGTCGGGGTGTTTGCAATAGGTGAAGCACCGGCAGCTACAACCGGTTGTGCCGTGGCAACCGGGGCCGGGATGGGGGAAGCGGCTGGTACGGCGGGGGTGGTCGAAGGTCCCTGGACCGGTTGGGGTGGCGGTGGAGGTATGCCAATTCGTTTGGCAAGGTTCAATTTGGGAGGAATCGGCGTGGTCCCCGGAGTCTGGTCTGCCATATCCTGCACTCCTGTTGCATCAAATTCAACGTGCCGGTCTCATGACCGGTGTCCAAACTATACTGCCGAACCGAATCCCGGGTCAACCGTTGAAACACCCGTCATACGGCCATAACGTCTTTTTCCTTGGCCTTCAGGATGTCGTCGATTTTTCCAATGTAGGTGTCGGTATCCTTCTGGATCTGTACCAGGGACTGGTCCCGTTCGTCCTCGGTTGCCTTGCTGTTTTTCTGGAGGGTCTTGATGTGTTCGTTGGCGTCCCGACGGACGTTGCGGATGGCAACCCGGGCTTCCTCGGCCATGCGGCGGGCCACCTTGGTCAATTCCGTTCGACGTTCCTGGTTAAGTTCAGGGATCGGAACCCGGATCACGCGGCCGTCATTCATCGGGGTGACCCCGAGATTGGCGGCCAGGATGGCCTTCTCGATTTCAGGCAGGGCATTGGGGTCGTAGGAATTGATGACGATCAGCCGGGCTTCGGGGGTGGCGATGTTGGCGATTTCACGCAACCGGGTGGGGGTGCCGTAATACATGACCTTGACGTTTTCGACCAGCGCCGGTGATGCTTTCCCGGTCCGGAGGCCGGCAAACTGCTCATGCAGGAATTCAACGGATTTACTCATTTTGTCGTCGGCGTCCAGCAGGACATCATCGATAGATTCCATGGTGTTGATCCTCCTTGTCGAACAAGCGGTTCTTTCCGTTTAGGCGTGTACGTGGGTTCCAACCGAGCGGGACCCCGCGACCACGGCTTCGATACTACCGGATTCAAACAGGTTGAACACGATGATCGGGATACGGTTTTCCATGCACAGTGAGAAGGCCGCCGCATCCATGACCTTAAGCGATTTGACCAATGCTTCATGGAAGGTCAATTCAGGGAAGAAGACGGCATTTGGATCCTTGAGTGGATCGGCGGAATAGATGCCATTGACCTTGGTGGCCTTGAGCAGGACATCCGCTCCGATTTCACTGGCCCGGAGGGCGGCAGCCGTGTCCGTGCTGAAGTAGGGATTTCCGGTACCGCCGGCAAAGATCATCACGCGCCCCTTGTCGAAATGGCGCAGGGCCCGTCGGAGGATAAAGGGTTCGGCAACCTTGTCCATCTCGATGGCTGACATGACCCGGGTTTCCAGACCGACATTTTCCATGGCGCTTTGCAGGGCCAGGGCGTTGATGGTGGTGGCCAGCATGCCCATGTAGTCGCCGCTGTTTCTGCCGATCCCCCGTATTTCTCCGCTGATTCCACGGAAGATGTTCCCGCCACCCACCACGATGCCTACCTGGGCGCCCATGGCGGTCACGGTCTTCAGTCGACGGGCAATGCCGGCCAGGATCTCGGGGTCGATCGAGAGCCCCTTGGCCCGGTTCTGGAGTGCTTCACCGCTGAGTTTCAGCAGGATCCTGTGGTAGTGAGTTTTCTGAATGACATCGGACATGCGTACGGCTCCCATCTACAGCTTGGCGGATCAAAACGCCGTCAACCCTATCGTATCATGACGCCGGCGACAACATCGGAATTGTGCCGGCGTGGATCCAAGGCGCCGGCCATCATGCGGGGGGTTTGCCTGCACTGCCGGAAGCGATCAGGAGGGCTGCGTAGGCCCCATCCGTGCCTGAAACCTGGGGGAGAAGGCGTGCGGAGGCGACCATCCTGAAAGTCGGATGGTGGGTGAGCCAGGACTGGAGGAGGATGTCGTTTTCCTCCGGTTCGAGGCTGCACGTGCTGTAAACGAGCCGGCCGTTTGGCTTGAGAAGGGTGGCCAGGTGGTTGAGAATGGACGTTTGAACGGATGTCCGGCGATTCAACCGTTCCGTATTGAACCGCCAGCGGGCGTCAGGTCGCCGTCGAATGACACCCGTGTTGGTGCAGGGGACATCCGCCAGGATGGCATCGAAAGGACCGTACTCCGCAAGGGAGCCGGCCGTATGGGTCGCATCGCCCTGGACGATCCGGACGTGGGACAACTGCATCCGTTCAACCGTATCACGCAGGCGATGGATCCGGTCGGCATGACGTTCGAGGGCAACCAGGGTGCCCGTGTGGTTCATGGATTCGCTGATCAGGGTCGTTTTTCCGCCGGGCGAGGCGCAGGCATCGAGTACGGTTTCTCCGGGTTGTGCCCCCAGCATGTCAACGGCCGCAAAGGTCGCCGGATCCTGGACGGAGAACCAACCTTCCCGATAGCCGGGAAGGTCGGGAATGGATATGCCGTGCGGCAGGAGGATGCACCGGAGGGGTGCGGCTGGAGCCGGTATGGCGTGAATGCCGAGCCCGAGAAGGGTTGACCGGTACAGGTCCAGGTTCACACGGGCGGGGTTGGGGTGAATGGTTACATCCGGCGTGGTGTTGTTCCAGCGGCAGAGGGCTTCGGCAGGATCAGCGCCCATGGTTCGGGTCCAGCATTCGATGAGATCGTCCGGATGGGATTCCCGGATACCGAGCGGCTGTGCCTGGATGGAGGCCTGAAGGGACTCGCGTTGGCGGATGGCTTCCCGGAGCAGGTGGTTCACGAACCCCGCGGCCCGTGCATGGCGCCCCTGTTTGACCAGTTCGACGGTTTCGTGAACCGCCGCATGGTCGGCCACATGGTCCATGCGTAACAACTGGTAGAGTCCGACCCAGAGGCAAACCGCGACATCATTCTCGGGATTGCGCCGGGCCAGGGTCTGCACCAGCCATTCCAGCTGGCGTTTCCACCGGATCACCCCGTATACCAATTCCGTCACAAATGCCCGGTCCGGCGTACCGGGGGCAATCAGGCGGTCGGGGAAGTTGCCGGTCTGTAGCCAGCGGCCAAGAATCGATACGGCGGTGGCACGGGCATTATGCCGGGGTGGAGTTGACGGACTCATAACGGGCGGTACCGGAGTTGTCCGCAGGCGGCGTCGAGGGCGCATCCGCGTGACAGGCGCAGGGTGGAATTGATCCGGGCCTCGGTCAGGATGGCGGCAAAGCGTTCCGCTTGTTCCGGCGCGGGGGGGGCATGGGGGAACTCGGCCACGGGGCTGAGCGGGATCAGGTTGACGCGTGCCGGGCGGCCTTGCAGCAATCGGGCCAGTTCCCGCGCGCATTCCGGACCATCATTGAGATTATGAATCAGGGTGTATTCGAATGTGATGATGCGTCCGGTCTGCCGGGTATAGGCGTCGCAGGCGGGCATGAGAACTTCCATCGGGTAGCGCTGGTTGACCGGCATGAGGCGGTTGCGCAGGGCATTGTTCGGGGCATGAAGGGATACGGATAATTCAACCTGGATTCCTTCTCCGGCCAGACGCTCGATGCCCGGCACCATCCCGCAGGTGCTGATGGTTATCCGGCGGGCGCCAATCCGGAACCCGTCCTGGTCATTGAGGGTGCGGACGGCCTGCAGGACGGCGTCGTAGTTGTCGAACGGTTCCCCGATGCCCATGAACACGACATGGGTGGGCGGTTGTTGCCAGAGGTCGCATGCCGAAAGAACTTGCGCCAGTATCTCGCCGGGTTCGAGGTTGCGGCGAAAGCCGGCCTGCCCGCTGGCACAAAAGGCGCACCGGAAACGGCATCCCGCCTGGCAGGATACGCAGATCGTCCGCCGGTTCTCGGCCGGGATCAATACGGATTCAACCTGTTCGCCATCACGAAGTCGCAGCAGCAGCTTCCGCGTGTCGCCCTCGACCCCTTGCGTTTCCGTGATGTGGGCCGGATCGGTTACAAATGCATCGGCAATCTGGTTGCGGAGGGTTGCCGGCAGGTTGGTCATGCGGGCCAGATCACGGCATCGGTGGACATATAACCATTGCCAAAGCTGGCGGGCGCGATACGGAGGGGTCCCGTGGGCGACCATCCACGATTCGATTTCGGAGCAGGTCAGGTTGTGAAGCAGGGGTAATCCGGAAGATTCGGGAGGGGGCGGATGAACCGGGTGATCGTCCATTATTCCGCAACCGCGTCGGTATCGCCGGCCGGTTCCGCAGTTGGAACTGCCTCGGCTGGGGCTGCCTCGGTAGGGGCTTCCGCCGTTTCGGTGGCGTTCGACTCGTTGTCGGTTGTTGCGGCGGCTGGCTGGTCGGGTTGTGGAACGGCCGGCGTCCCGGGTTCCGTCACGGGAAGGCTTGGTGCGATTGGAATCGGCGCCATGGTGGTGGCCGGGAAGGCGGATCGATAGCTGCTTCGTTCGGCCATTTGGAAAATGATCAACACGAGAACGAGGATAATGGTGATACTGGCGACAATCAGGGAGACCAGGTGCGGTGATCGCGCCGGCTGCTGAATGAAAGCGCCAGCCATGGGCAATGCTGCCTGAACCACATTATTATCATCGGGGGCGGGAGGGGGCGGCGATGGGGGCGTGGCTGCGGCCGGTGCGGGGGATTCGGGGGTTGCCGGACGTTTGATCGTCAACCCGCCCTTTTTGATGGTAATTGCCATACGTTCGTTCTCCCCTGAAAACCCCAACACCGTACACTGCGGAGGGATGGACATTCAACGACTTTTTTGATGTCACCCGAGCCACTTGCAAAACAGGGTTTTGCAAGTGGAGTGGTCAGGTGTCAGGTTTCGGGTGTCAGGAAGGATCAGGCTGGTTGTCACATTTCTGAAACCTGAAACCCGAACGCTGAAACCCGCCTCACCCATTCGGCGGGTTAAATACAAATCAGATTGACGGGTAACGTGGGGACGGTAGGGTGTCGATGCGAGGGACGAGTGGCATGACAAAATTTTCCACGGTCAAACAGCCGAATGTGGTGTTTGTTTTTGCAGATCAATGGCGGGCCCAGGCCACGGGGTATTCCGGTAATCCGGATGTCCGGACTCCTCACCTTGATGCGTTGGCCCGGCAAAGTGTGAACTTTACCCACGCGGTTTCCGGATGTCCGGTCTGCACGCCGTACCGGGCGAGTCTCCTGACCGGGCAGTACCCGTTGACGCATGGCCTCTTCATGAATGATGTCTGCCTTTCAAACCGGGCGGTCAGTCTGGCGCAGGCTTTTACGGCCGGTGGTTACGACACCGCGTATATCGGAAAATGGCATGTTGACGGGCATGGGCGGTCGGTTTATATCCCGCCGGAACGCCGGCAGGGGTTCGATTATTGGAAAGTGCTGGAATGTACCCACGATTACCGGCACTCGGCTTACTATGAAGGAAACTCGGCGGAAAAACGCTATTGGCCGGGGTATGATGCGGAAGCCCAGACAGCGGATGCCCAGGCCTATCTCCGGGCGCATACGCATGCGGACAAGCCCTTCCTGCTGGTTGTGTCGTGGGCACCCCCGCATGATCCCTACGGCACCGCCCCGGATTCTTTCCGGCAGTGGTATGATCCACAGTCAATCACCCTTCCGTCGAATGTCCCGGAATCGCTGGCCGGCCAGGCGCGTGAACGGATCGCCGGCTATTATGCCCATGTTTCGGCCCTGGACGCCTGTGTGGGGCGGTTGGTTGATACCCTGAGGGAAACCGGTCTTGAGCAGGATACGCTGCTGGTGTTTACCTCGGACCACGGGGATATGCTGGGCAGTCAGGGGCAATGGAATAAACAGCGTCCGTATGAAGAATCCATCCGGGTGCCATTCCTGTTGCGTTATCCCGGGATGTCCGGATGGACGCCGCATGCGACGGATGTGTTGATCGATGCGCCCGATATCATGCCAACCCTGTTGAATCTCTGTCACCTGCCCGTTCCCGAAACGGTCGAAGGACGGGATTGCTCTCCCCAGGTCCAGGGGCATCCGGCTCCGGTTGAGGATGCGGCGTTGATACTGTGTGTCCAACCGTTCGGGCAGTTTACCCGGATGCACCACGGCGGGCGTGAATTCCGGGGGATACGGACGAAACGGCATACCTATGTCCGGTCATTGGATGGCCCCTGGTTGCTGTATGACAACCGCGAGGATCCCTTCCAGTTGCATAACCGGGTAGCAGACCCGGCCTTTGAGGGTATCCGGTTGGCGTTGGAAGACCGGCTCCAGGCTGGTTTGAAAGCCCGGAACGATTCATTCCTGCCGGGATCGGAGTATGTGCGCCGTTGGGGATACCCCCTGGATGAGACGGGAACCGTCCCGTATAGCAATTGAGAGAAACCACTATGCATGTAACCATGACCTTGAACCCGGCGGTCGATGTTACCTGGCAGGTGCGGGATGTCCTGCGGATCGGAGCCGTTCATGCGGTCGGGCAGGAGACCCGTACGCCGGGAGGCAAAGGGCTTAACGTTGCCAAGATGCTTGCCGCCCAGGGTCGTGAGGTCGTGGCGGGGGGACTGGTGGGGCAGAACCAGGCGGATTGGTTTTCCAGCATGTTGCGATCCATGGGGGTGACACCCCGCCTGCTTTCCGTCGATCACGATACCCGTACCAATGTCATGGTGACCGGTGCTGACGGGAGGGAGATGAAGTTCAACCAGTCCGGTTTTCCGGACCTGGAGCCGGATTGGCCATGCCTCCAAAAATACCTCCAATCGCTGGTGAGCGGATGTTCCGTGGCAGTGTTCAGCGGTTCGTTGCCGGCCCGGTTTCCTTCTGACACGTATGCCCGGATCATGGAACCGTTCCTGAAAGCCGGTTGCGCCGTGGCGCTGGATACGGCGGGTGAGGCGCTGGTGCGGGCGGCACGGCACCCCGGACTCATCCTCAAGCCGAACCGCGATGAGTTATCGGGCTGGATCGGGCAACCGTTGACGGATGATGCGTCCCTGATTTCCGCCGTGCGGGCGCTGTCGGCCCGGCATGAGATTGTGATGGTGTCCGATGGTTCCGTGGGCGCCTATTTTGCCCAGGGCCGGACCGTGTGGCTGGCCAGGGCGCCTGATGTTCGTGCCGTGGATACCACCGGTGCCGGCGATGCCCTGCTGGGGCAGTTCTGCAGTGATTATTTTCCGGACCGCAAGTTGACCGAAGCCTGCATGGCCCGTGCGGTTGCTGCCGGAGCCGCGGCGTGTGAACAATACGGCACGCCGCTGCCGGATATCGCCCGGATTGCTGAATTGTCCGCCTACGTGTCGGTGGAACGTGTGGCGTCGGATTGATCCGTCGGGTTGCCGGTCCGGAGTCTGCGCCAGAGTGTGACCGTACTGATGCCGAGGATGGCGGCCGCCTTGCGACGGTTTCCATCGACCGAATCCAGGACGGATTGGATATGGTGCTGCTCCAGGCTGGCCAGGTTGCCGGTGAAGGGTGCGGATGGGGTGTCCCGCCGGGTTTCCGTCGTTATGGTGTGTGGAAGATCTTCCGGCCGGATCACATGATCGCGGCATAACACCGCCGCCCGTTCGAGGATGTTTTCCAGTTCCCGCACATTGCCCGGCCAGGAATACCTGACCAGGTGGTCCAGGCAGGCCGGGTCCAGCCGGCATCGTGGTAATTTGAGTTTATGCGAGACCTGTTCCACGAAGTGGCGTACCAGGGGCGGGATGTCCTCGGGACGGTCCCGCAGGGGAGGGATTTCCAGTTCAATCACGGCCAGGCGATAGAAAAGGTCCTCTCGGAAACTGTCCGCTGCAACGTCCTGGCGAACGTTGCGATTGGTTGCCGCGATGATCCGGATGTCGACCTTTCGCGGCAGGTTTTCCCCCACACGGACGATTTCGTGCGATTGCAGGACCCGGAGCAATTTGACCTGGGTTCCGGCGGTGACCTCGCCGATCTCGTCCAGAAAGACCGTGCCGTGATCCGCCTGTTCGAACAGGCCGGCCCGGTTTCCTGCCGCCCCGGTGAAGGCGCCCGCCTTGTGGCCGAACAGTTCACTTTCCAGCAAGGTTTCGGGGAGCGCGGCACAATTGACCACCATGAAAGGTCCCGAGGCGCGATTCGATAAACGGTGGATGTAGCGGGCGAGGACTTCCTTGCCGGTTCCGCTTTCTCCGGTAATCAGGATGGATGAATCGAAGGGTGCAGCCCGTGCGGCAAGGTTCAACACGCGGGCGAACCGGTCGCTGTTGACTTCCGCCGGAAGGGCGGTGGCCGCCCGTTCAAGCCGGTTGAGCCGGTTGCGTTGACGGGCCAGCTCGCGGGTCTTGAGCTTGAGTTCCTCGGTCAGGATCATGACTTTGCCATGGATGTCGTCCGCCTGAAAATAGGGCAGGTACGGATTCAGGGCTTCACCCCACGACGCACGGTCCTTGCCGGTGGCGGTACAGACGGCGTCGCCGCAACCGCGGCATTGTGTTTCGACGAAGAAGATGTCCTGCCCCATACAGAAGGATGCGTAGCCGCTGGCATATCCCACCAGCATCCAGCAGATGGGCGAATCCGCCCGCCCGATTTCAAGCAGGTGTTCATCCGCCTCGCCGGATTCATGCCAGACAACCTCCATATTGAAATTGCCGGTTTCCGGATTCGCCTGACATTGTTTGATATGGGTACGGGTCACCCCTTGTATCGTGTGCATGCGGGGGCCGGCCTTCAACCATTCATCCCAGGAATCCCATTGATAGATCCGTTTCATCGCAGCGGCATCAGCACGACCCGAGAAATTGCCAAACCGGGTCAATATCCGGCGCGCCTGATCCATTCCAACCATATCCACCAGATCCTTCCGGAACTGGGCAAATGCATTCAGCGAATGAAGCACCAGCCGGCGCCCCTCCAGGTCAATCCGTCCCTCACCAAATTCAACCAACTCGCGCAACTGGATGTCATGCGCCTTCATAACCGCTCCAAATAATGATTACATAATGAAATATAATGATTTCATATCGAAATAATTAATCATTCAACATGAATTATTACAACCTGTCAACTACCTGTTGGTAAGTCTGTTTTGTAATAACGTAAATGTAATAATTAGAACCAGTTACGGGTGTTGTGTAAAATGTATTTTTGACCATTTCAAATGAATGCAGAGGCTTGGTACGAATGGTGCAATATACAGGTCAAGAGTTGGCAGTAGATGTCAAGCGACTGGGAATAAAGAAAGCAGGTGTTGATATGTATGATTTATTGAAGCGCAAGATGACGGGTGTGGAGTCTGAGTTGGTGGATTTTGCATCTGAATTGATTCGCATGCCGAGCCCTTCCCTGGAAGAGCAGGCGGTTGCCAGGCGGGTTGCGGAACGTATGACGGAACTTGGTTTTGATCGTGTTGAAACCGATGCGATTGGGAACGTCGTGGGGATATTACTGGGACGTTCGTCCGAATCCACGGTCATGGTCAACGCGCACATGGATACGGCGGCGGTTGAGGCGGAGTCTGCCTGGACCCGTCAACCGTTGTCGGGGGTGGTTGAGAACGGAACGTTGCATGGTGTCGGGGCCTCGGATTGCAAGGGGGGGCTGGCGGCTGCGATATATGCGGGAGCCCTGCTCAAGCGGAGTTTGCTGCCTTTGCGGGGCAACGTGGTGGTGGCGGCTACCGTGGCTGAGGAGAAGGGGGGCAGTGCGGGCATTCGCTACCTGATGGAACATACGCTGCCGTCATTGGAATTGAAGCCCACCCATGCCATCCTGGCCGAACCGACCGGGCTCGACCTGTTCCGCGGTCATACCGGATGGGCGCAATTCGATGTCGTGGTGCAGGGGATCAGTCCGTTTGAAGTGGACGATGCGGTCCAGGCGATTTCCCGTGACCTGGAACTTGACCCGGAAGCAACGCCCGGAATCGAGGAATCGCGGATTGATCGCCCGCGATTTGATAACGTGGGGGGGTATCGACGGGGCGTGATCGGGGTCAGCCGGCGATTAGCCGTGATGGATGCGGGGGCCATGTGCGGGCGGATTGAACGGACCGCGACGCGGGCTGCCCACGGGGCCGGGAATGTGAATGTTGCCGTGCAGATTCCGAAAACCGAACAGCGGTTCTATACCCGTCAAACCCGGATGACTGAAACCCGCGTCGAGGCGTGGGAAGTGGATGCGTATCATCCGGCGATCGAACGGGCCCGGCAGGTTCTGGCTGCCGCCGGACGTGAACCGCGCGTGGGCAAATGGACCTTGCCCCGGCTTGGCATGGCCACGGCGGGCGGGGTGCTGGTTCGTGACTTCAACATTCCGGCGCTTGGGTATGGTCCCGGAATCGAGGCGTTGTGCCATGCAGCCGATGAATCGGTGCCGGTGCAGAATCTGCTGGACGCCGCCTATGGCCTGGCGGCGCTATGCCATGGATATGTCGGCATCCCGGTGTGCGGTTGGACCTCGGACGAAATCTAAAGGAGACCGGGAATGCGCGTACTGGTATTCAATTGCGGGAGTTCATCCCTCAAGTTCCGTTTGCTGGATATGCCGGCGGAACGCGAACTGGCGGGAGGGGAAGCCCAGCGGATAGGACCTCCGACAGCCTTGCCATCGCAAATCGTGTATCGTGTCGGTGATCAGCCGGCCACCCGGATTGAACCGATGGCGAATCATGCCGATGCCTTGTCGGCGGTGATGCGCCTGCTGGGTGAAACACCCGGGATGGTGCCGGAAGCCGTGGCGCATCGCCTGGTGCACGGGGGATCGCGGCTGGATACGGATCGCCAGGTTGACGAGGCGGTCATGCGGGACTTGGAGGCGGTTCGTGACCTGGCGCCGATCCATAATCCGCCGGCCATCGATACCCTGCAAGCCTGCCGTTCGGCGTTCCCCGATCTGCCGCAGGTGGTGGTGTCGGATACGGCTTATCATCGCACCATCCCCGTCAGTGCAGCCACGTACGCCCTGCCTCGCTTCATGCGGGAGGATCTCGGGTTCCGCAAATACGGGTTTCACGGGATCAGTCACCAATACGTGGTGACCCAGGCGGCCGCCATGATGGGGATCCCGCTGGAACGTTTCCATGCCGTGAGTTGCCATCTCGGCAGTGGCGGGGCCAGCCTGTGTGCGGTCCAGGGTGGACGGTCGGTTGATAACACGATGGGCTATTCACCGCTGCAGGGGCTGGTCATGAGTACCCGGAGTGGCGATTTGGATCCCGGCCTGACCCTGCGTCTGCTGGCGCATCACGGGGGCGATGCTGACCGTGTGGAGTCGTACCTGAATCGCAAGGCCGGTGTGCTGGGGCTGTCGGGGCGTTCGGCGGATATCCGCGATTCCCTGAACCCGTCGGGATCGATCCCGGTGCAGGAACGTGCGCAGACGACCTCGCAGGTGTATCTCTGGCGGCTCCGCAAATACCTGGGGGCCTACCTGACCGTGGTGGGCCGGGCGGATGCGATCATCTTCACCGACACCATTGGTGAGTGCGTGCCCGATGTCCGTGAAGCGGTGTGTGCCGATATGGAATGTTTTGGCGTACGGATGGATGCCCGGCTGAATCGAACGGTTCACCCGCCTTGTGATGTGGCTGCCGTGGACAGCCGGGTCCGGATATGGGTCATCCTGACCAATGAGGAATTAAGCATTGCGCGCAGCGCGTTCAGGGTTTTGGCGCCGTCGTGCGCTGCATGAAGGATAATGATATGAAAGTTCTCGTGGTGATGGCGCGGCATCAAACCATTGATGTCAGCTGGTTCGACGGTATGAAGGTGCGGTTGGATGGACAGTCCCTGCCATACGACGGGGATCCTGAATCCGTGGGCCGGGTGGTGCATGAACGGGTGTCGTCGGATGAATCAAGGGCTGTGGATGCAATCGTGACGCGGGCCCGTTACGGCGGAATCCGTTTTCGTGACCTGGCGGTGTGGAACGAAGCCACGGATCGTGCCTTGGAACAAATTGCCCCGGAAGCCCCCTTGCCGGTGGGTATCACCCGGGCACAAGCGGCATCCCTGCAGGCGGCGTTCCCGGACCTTCCTGTGTGGCTCGCCTTTGAAACATCGTTCTTTGCCGATTTGCCGGAACGAGAGGCTTTGTACGGGCTGGATCCGGTCTTTATGACGGAACACCGGATTCGGCGTACGGGATTTCATGGCTGGTACCATCGGGCCGCCGTTCATGCTGCACGGTCGACGGCCCGGCGGGAACGCAGCCGGACCTGGAGCCGGATACTCTCGATCTGCCTGGAACCCCGGCCGGAACTTGCCGCCATACGGGACGGTCGTCCGGTTATGGTGACCGGTGGAATGACCCCGTTTGAAGGCTTGCCCGGTGAATCCTCGTGCGGCGACCTGGATCCGAGCATTCTGCTCAAGGTGGTGGATTCGGGACGGCTGGGGCCGGAGCAGTTGAATCAGGTGGCGGGTGAGGAAGGCGGTCTACAGGCCTTGGCGGGGGGACCGGTCACCCTTGAAGCGGTCATCCGCTGTGACCATGCCGGGCTGGAGCTGGCGCATACCGTGTGGATGGAGCGGTTGATCCGGGCCGTTGGAGCCGGCATTGCGGCCCTGGGTGGTCTGGATGGCGTGGTGTTCTCAGGTCGATATGCCGGTGCCGGTAGGTGGCTTGAGATCGGGCTGCGGGAACGCCTGGGGCAGGCATTGGAACCCAGCGTCATGTGGGGCGTGAGTTATTTTTCGGAAAGGTTGGACGCCGTCCTGGCAGAACCGGCCATATTGAAGCTGATGGCCTGCGGCCCGGTTCCTGAAAGAACTTGAATGCGGGCCGCAAAGCGGTAGGGTTACCTGCCGTGAAACTGATGCTGGCAGGCAGGGATCGAACGGATGACGTGGGCGCCGATGTCGAGGTGCAGGCACGGGCGTTGTCTGATCCGGAGCTGGAAAGCCTGCTGCGCGGTGAACAGCCGGTGCTGGATCTCGGCGCCGGTTGCGGTGGTCCTGCCTACATCCGCCATTTTACGCAACTGGTTAGAATCCGTACCAGCGTGGATACCGCGAAGATCCGGGTGCCCGAAGGCCACGGGTTTGGCGGTGGTTTGTGGATGGCGTTTCGGCGCCTGATGTGGCGTATCATGCGGTTTGCGCATGATGATTACGCGTTTCGCCAGAACACGGTCAATACCGCGCTTGGTTATGGCCTGGAATTCGAGTCTGAAGAACGTCGCCGGGAAGGTGCCGAACTCCGCCAGCGGATCGATCAGTTGGAACGGTTGGTCCGGGAACGGGGCGCGGGCGGGGCATGACCGGCCGGGTGGACCAACTGCTGGCCGGATATGCCCGGGGTGACGCCATTTCACAGGATGCCCGCAGTATCCGGGACCGCTTACGCGCCTCCGGTGTGAAGTCGGACCTGTTCGTGCCCGCGGACCGCATCGCGCCTGACGTGCAGGGCGATTGTCTGCCGCTCGAACAATATGCGGCCGGGGCGGGGAATATGGTCATTTACCATGCCTCCATCGGGTCGCCGATCGATGCGGTGTACCACCGGACGCCGGCCCGCCGCATCATGCGGTACCACAACATCACGCCGGCTTCCTTTTATGAGCCGTATGATGCCGGTACGGCGGGAATCCTGGCGCAGGCACGTGATCAGCTCAAGACCCTGGCGGATGCCGCCCGTTTCGTGTGGTGTGATTCCATCTACAATGCCGATGAATTGCGCATGTTGGGATGCCGGAACGTGGGGGTTTTGCCGCTGTTTTACCGGCCCGCTGACCTTCGTACGGAGCCTGATCCGCGCATGCTGGACCGTCTGGGTGGCGGGTTGACCAACATCCTGTTTGTCGGGCGTCTGGTGCCGAACAAGTGCGTGGAGGATCTCGTGCTGGCGTATGCCTGGTATTCCCGGCATTTCAATCCGGCCAGTCGCCTGTTGATTGCCGGATCCGACCGCAGTTGTCCGCGGTACGACGCGATGCTGAAACTCCTGGCCGGCCGCCTGAACCTGACCAACGTATGCTTTCTTGGATTTGTCAGTCCCACCCAGTTGTCGGCCTGTTATCGTTCCGCCGGTCTTTTCGTGTGTGCGAGCCGGCATGAAGGATATTGCCTGCCGTTGGTTGAAGCCATGGCGCATGGGGTGCCGGTGCTGGCGCGCCGCTGCGGCGGTATGCCGGAAGCCATGGGGACGGGTGGGGCGCTTTATGATGAAGCCGATCCGCGCGACCTGGCGGTCTTGTGGAGCCGGTTGCTGGGGGATGACGGACTACGCCGGGATCTGGTCGCCAGCCAGGTCCAGCGAGTTGCCGAACTGGACCAGCGTGACCTGGATGCCGATGTCCGGCAGTTGATCAAGGATTGAGATCCGTAATTAAGGAGATATCGATCATGCCCAATACGATGATGCGTTCCTGCCTGGTTGCCGTCCTGGCCTTTGCGGTTGGCCGGTCGCTGGATGCCGCTGACCTGGTCCTGGTGGCGGACGGAAAACCGCATGCTGTGATCGTCGCAGCGGCGGGAACCAATGCGTTCCAGGCGGCGGTAGAAATCCAGAAATATCTGGAAAAGATGAGCGGGGCCAAGCTGCCTATCCTGGCAGAGACTGAGCCGAATACTTCCGGCATGACTGTGACAATTGCGGTTGGGCACACCCAATTGGCGAAAAAATCCGGGGTCAGGATGCCGTCCGGGTTTAAAGAGGTGGTGGGTGATCCGAACGTGTTTGAAGAGGAAGGGTTTGTCATCACGACCAAAGGGAACCAGGTCATTCTCGGCGGCAACGACGATGGCCCGTACCAGGGGACGATCTATGCCGCCTATGAGTTCCTGGAACGTCTCGGCTGCCGGTGGTATTTCCCCGGTGCGTGGGGTGAGGTGATCCCCGAAACCACGACCGTGGTGGTCCCGGCGATCGATCTGACCTCCAAGCCGGATTTCGCGCTTCGGCATGTCAGCCTGGGCGGATGGATTCCGTCCAGCAAGGAGGAACGCGCGACCTATGCGGACTGGTGCCGGAAAGTGAAATTCTCCTCCGGGCGGTTTTATCCCGGGGTGGGGGATGGTTTCCTTGGTTATTTGCTTCCACCCAAGGAATACCAGACCAACGAACCCACCCTCTATGCCATGAACAAGGCCGGTAGCCGGACCCAGCGTGAGAACTTCAACAACGGGGTCATGCTGTCGCTGGTGAATCCGCGGACCTTCGAATTATCCGTACAGAACCTACGGGCCGCGTTTGCCGGCACGAACCAATCGGCCATCAAGCGCATCGTCGCGCCGAATGGGTTTGGTATCAGCCCTCCCGACGGTGCCGCCTTTGACTACGACCCGGAAGCGGTGAAACGAAATCAGAATTTCGATTATCCAACCTATGTGCACCATGCCCAGACCAGTGATGAATTCTTCGATTTTGCCAGCCGGTTGGCCGGGATGTTCCCTGACAAGTGGGTGGCCACCATGGCCTATGCGGGCCGGGAGGTGCCGCCGCAAGGGGTGGCAATCCCGAAGAACCTGACGGTGCTATATGCACCGATATCCACCTGCGTGTTGCATCATGGAAACGACCCTTCCTGCTGGCGGCGTTCTGAAACCATCATGATCATGCGTCAGTGGTGCCGGCTGACTCCGCACGTCTACCTGTACGATTACAATCCGGGATTCCTGCTGGGTAGTTTCGTACCGGAACGTGATGTGGCCAACTTTGCCGAGAACGTTAAGATTTATAAGGGTATGAAGCTCAAGGGATTCCAGCCTGAAGGCCGCAAAGCGTTCATGCAAACCTGGATCAGCTATTATGTGCGTGGCAAACTGATGTGGGATTCCAAGGCGGATGTGGAGGCGATCAAGCAGGATTTCTACACGACCTTTTTCGGCGCTGAGGCGGGTCCGCATGTTCAGCAATGGTGGGACGAGTGTGAGAAGGCCTTGGCCGCCACCAGCATGCATTGCCACGAGGACTGGCTGGTAAACCACGTGTATACGGTGCCCTTCACCACGCGGATCCGTGAACATGTTGACAAAGCGCGAGCCTGCGCCATGACGCCGAAGCAGAAAGAGCGGTTCGAGTTGTTTGCCCTGATTGCCGATCATCTCGAGGGTTTTGCGCTGATGGAAGAAGCGGAAAAGAACCTCGATTATGTTGAAGCGGCTAAACAGGCGCAGCGGATGGAGGATGACAAGGAGAAGTTGATCGCCGCCTATTCCTTCTTCATGGGGTCGGTGAAGCGGCGGGAATTCACCAACGGACGGGTGATCAAGTATGGTGAACTTGCGCAGAAAACAGGGGGCGAGGCCGGCACCCTGGTGGATGCCATCCCGCTGGAGGCGTCGTTCCGGCGTGACCGGTTCAATGAAGGCGTGTTTGCCGAATGGTACCTGCCTGCGCATGACGCCAGCGGCTGGGAAACCAAGCATACGTTCCTGACCTGGGATGCGCAGGATAAGCCGGAAGATGAGCAAGGCCACGACTATGACGGGTATGGCTGGTACCGGATGACGGTGAATGTGCCGGCTGCCATGGTGAGCAAACCCTTAAGCCTGCACCTCGGTGGCGTGATCAACGAGGGTTGGGTCTGGATCAACGGCAATTATGCCGGCCACCGGGCATGGAAACTCTGGTGGGCCGGGCGCGATGCCTTGGAAATGGACGTGGATGTGACCGGCAAGGTCAAGGCGGGTGCCAATGTGATCGCCATCCGCGTCTGGAACAACGCCGAGATCGGGGGACTGTATCGCCGCGGGTTCCTCTGGTCACCGAAGCCGTAGCATGTCCCGGGTCTTGGACCCGGCCGGTGTATGGCGCGGGAAGCGCAACCCGTTGGAAGGCGTTTTTGTGCTACAATAAAGCACACATAAACGTTCGACATGGCCTCGTTTTACCCGTTACCTTCTCTGTGGTTTTAATGGAGGAGCATGGCGTGTATCGGAGATGGGGGCCTGTCTGGTCCCCTGCAAAGGAGCGACCGGAATGCATA
>Ga0156641_1127_pt2 | contig 41697 bp, 27 predicted proteins | sample RifOxyC3_FD_110715 | JGI IMG/M metagenome (GOLD analysis project Ga0156641, IMG submission 110715) | Lentisphaerae bacterium RIFOXYC12_FULL_60_16 | reverse complement strand
CCAAAAGCAACTGACCGCCCTGCAGGCGGAAAACCAGAAACTGACCCGGCAGATTGCCGATCAGATCCAGCGCTCCGAACTCCGGTCACGCTCCGAATCATCCGCCACGGCCAAGTCACAGCAACAACTGGAAGCCCTCCAGTCCGCCTTCGAAAAAGCACGTAACGAGGCGGCCGCCGCCGCTGAACGCTGCCAGGGCGCCGTACGCGAAACGGAACGTGTCAAATTGGAAAACCAGCGCCTGACCGACCGTGCCGTTGCGCGGGAACAACAACTTAACGGGCAACTCGAGCAACTCCGCGAACAATTGGACGAGGCCAAATCGGAAGTCACCCGCATTCAGGGCACCGTCGCCGGTGATCGTTCCCACGCGGACGCCCTCTGGCAGCAGGCCCGTGAAAACGAAACCCTGCTGGCCGCCAAATTGACCGCCTTGCAGGAATCCTCCAGCGCCTGCATCCTGGAACTGGAACAGGAAAGGGAAGCCCTCAAGGCCGAACGCGCGAATGACCAACAGGCACGGTCTGAAGCAGAAGCCGACGCCGCACACAGGATTCAGTCGCTCGAAACAACGATCCGGCAATCCCAGGCCGAACAAGCCGCACTGGAACGGGCCCTGGAAGAGGCCCGCACCGTCTCACAATCCGAGGCTGCCGCAAGCCGGGAAACGGAAGCCAGGGCCGACACCTCGATCCGCGAGCTTACCGCCCGCCTCGAAGCGACCCGCCAACTCGCCGACCGGGCAGAGCAGGAAAGGCAAACAACCCTCGCCGCGCTGACCAAGGCCGAGAGCCGTCTGAAAGAAATCGACCGCCAGCGGCAGAACCTGACCAATGAACTGACCACCAAGCGAAGCACCTCGGAAACCCTGTCCGTCGAACTGGAACGGCTCCGCGAGGACACAACCGCCCAACGTGCGGAACTGGAACGTCAACTCACCCTTAAGGCCGGCGAACTGGAACAGGCACATACCGAACAGGTCTCACTCACGGAATCCCTCGAACGGGAACGTCTATCCGTCGCCGAACTCAACGACCGATTCAACGGGCAAACCGCCGAACTCAAACAGGTCCAAACCGAACTCCAGGACGCGGTTGCTTCGGCCGCCGCCACCGGCGAACGTATTCAACAATTGACCGACCAGCTCGAAGATACCCGGCAATCCCTCCAGCAAACCGATGCTGAGCAGCAGATCACGCGACGGGAACTGGCCGCCGCCCGAAACGCAGTGGAAGCCGGAGCATCCCGCCAGTCCGAATGGCAGACCACCCGGACACGGCTTGAGGCGGAAATCCAGCATCTGCAAACGGATCTCGAAAAATCAAACGATGAAGCCCGGACAACCCGCGAATCCCTCCATCAGCTGCAGACAACCCTCAAGACCCGTACCGGTGAATCTGAGACCGCACGCCAGGCGCTGGAACAATCCCTGATCCAGGCCAGGACAACCATCGCCGATCTGACAACCCGCCTGGAACACCAGGCAGCTGAACTCGAACAGGCACGGACGGAGCTCCAGGCCGCCACGAACGCAGCCTCCACCGCCGACGAGCGCATCGGGCAATTGACCCGCCAGCTCGACGATTCCCAGCAATCCCTCCAGCAGGCCGCCGCCGATCACCAGATCACCCGGCGCGAGTTGGCGGACACCCGGGACACACTGACGGCGGCGGAAACCCGCCTGGAACACCAGGCAACCGAACTCGAACAGGCACGGACGGAGCTCCAGGCCGCCGGGACCGCAGCCTCCACCGCCGATGAGCGCATCGGGCAGTTGACCCGCCAGCTCGACGATTCCCAGCAATCCCTCCAGCAGGCCGGCGCCGATCACCAGATCACCCGGCACGAGCTGGCTGACGCCCGGAATACACTGGCGGTGGCGGAAACCCGTCAGGCCGCCCTCCAGCAGTCGTTGGATTCACTCCGGATCGATGATCAAAAGCAGACGGAGTCATGGCAACAGGAACGGAACACCTTTGAGACCGCACGCCGGGCACTGGAGCAGTCCCTGCACCAGGCTGAAACCCACGTGACGTCACAAGCGGCCCGTAACGATGAACAAACGGCCAGAATCCGGGACCTTGAACGTCAACTGGCCGACGCCATGGCCGACCACGCCAAACAGTCAGCCACGATCCTTCACCTGCAGGAGGAAATCCAACAGTTGGACGTGGCGGCGGCAGGCCTCAAGGAATCACTGCAACAGGAGAACGCGCTTGAGTCCGAATTGCGATCCAAGATGGAGAAGCGTGAAGCGGAACTCCAGGCCACCATTCATCTGCATGAGATCCAGTCGTTTGAACTTAACAACCAGCGGCAACAGGTCGAACGTGAGCTTCAACGCCAGCAACAGGAAAATCGAACCCTGAACCAGCGACATACCGCCGTGCTTCGCGACCTGAAAGCCCTCCAGTCGGATTCCGCAGCGGCAGCCATGCTTGACCAGGCCCGCCAGCAAGCGGCGGCCTTGACGGCCCAGGTATCGCAACTGGAAGCCCGGCTGACCCGGCAGACAGCCGACCAGCCGATCCCACCGGCACGTTCCTGGATCCGGCCATCCATCATGGCCATCGCCGCAGCCTGGCTGCTCTGCATAATCGTGGCATACCGGATCGGCGGACACGCCGAACCAACGCCACCCATCCCTGACGGAAGACCATCACGACCTGCCGGCGTTGCGGATACCCCTCCCGTCCCCCCCCCGCCACCGCCTCCCGAGATTCCTGATCCGCTCCCTTCACCGGTGGAACCCCCCCTGGCAACCACGCCGGCCATTCCGGAATCCATCCCCCCGGAACCGGAGTCCTGGCCGGACCTGGACCTGCCCGACATCCTGGTACGCGAATCACCGACCGGCCGGGCCCTGGTGTTCGATTTCGGGATATTCACCACCATGACCAATTTATCCCCGCGCGCCCTGCCGGCACTCCACGCCGTGGCGGACCGGCTTGGCCCGCACATGTCCCGCTTCAAGCTCATCGTTGAGGGCCACACGGATACCGTACCCGTCAGCACGTCCCACACCTCGCTGGACAATCATGCATTGGCCATGGCCCGGGCCAGCCTGGTGGCCAAACTGTTGACCGGCCCCATGGCACTGCCCCCCGACCTGGTCTACACCACCTCGGCAGGCGAAATGGATCCGCCCTTTTCCAACCTCGACGATGCAACCCGCATCAAGAATCGAACCGTGGTGTTGAAGTTGATCCCACGCTGAACAACATCCCAAAACCGACAGGACACCCGATATGCACGTGAACGTAAAACGACTGGTCCCGGACGCCCGCTTGCCGGAATATGCACACCCGGGCGATGCCGGCATGGATTTGTTTGCATCCGAAACCGCGGATATCCCCCCCGGTGAGACCCGTCTCATCCATACCGGCATAGCGATCGAACTGCCGGCGGAAACCGAGGCGCAGGTCCGGCCCCGGAGCGGATTGGCGCTCAAGCATCAGGTTACCGTACTCAACAGTCCGGGCACGATCGACTGCGGATACCGCGGTGAAGTGGGCGTCATCCTGATCAACCACGGCCCTGCCCCCTTCCACGTCGAGCCGCACATGAAAATCGCCCAGATGGTGATTCAGCCGGTGCTCAGGGTGCAGGTGGCGGAAGTCAACGTGCTGTCCGACACGGCACGCGGCGCCGGCGGATTCGGCTCCACCGGCATGGGGGGAACCCGGCCATCATGAACGGTGTGCCGGGGCGCGCGTGGACCGGCTGACCGCAGGCGTCCACACGAGCCGTCTGCCGCGTTTCCGGCGCCGGGCCGGACGCCGGGGTCACGAACCGTCTTTCCCGATGACAATCCGGCGCATGCCCTTCTGCCCGCTGTAACGTCCGTCATCCGGTGAAGGCGTGTTGATTCCACGCAGCATGGCCAGTTGACGGCGGACGTCTTCATTGTCCAGCTTGAGCAACCAGACCCACGCCAATTGCAGCAACACCACCAGACATAAAATGGTTACGGTCATAATCCCCCGACGGTTTGGATTTCACAACCGCCCCATGATGGCACGTGTTGGACGGTTCCGCAACGGCGCTTTCGACGGTGCTTTCGACTTGACGCCACCCCCGCTGTCATGCGTGAGTGTCCGCCAGCCATGCCACGTTTATCCAATCCAAAGGCCGGTGTCCGGAAAGTGTACAAGGTGCTCGTCGTCGACGACGAAGACCTGGTGGTGGAGGTGCTGCGCGAATTATTGTCGGAACTCCCCTACACGGTCGTCACCACGACCGATCCGGCCAAGGCCATCCAGATCCTCAAGCTCTGGGAAATAGCCGTCCTCGTTTGCGATCTCAACATGCCCCAGATCGACGGGGTGGAAGTCATGGTCCGCGCCCGCGAAGCCAACCCCGACATCATCTCCATCATGGTGTCCGGTGTGGCGGACCAGGAATCCATCGTGCGGGCCGTCAACGAGGGCGGGGTCTGGAAATTCCTCTTCAAACCCTGGAATTCCCGCCAGCTGACCGAACTGGTGGATGAGGGGGTCAAGCGGTACATGAAGACCCGCGGGCCTTCCGAAAACCTCGAGCGCCTGGCCCACAACGTAACCGCCCAGCTCAAGGACGACGACGAATCCGGCGCCGCCAAGCGGCCGGCCATCCGCGTGATCAAGCGGGAGCGCAAGACCGCGGGTCTTGAAAAAACCGCCGACATCGGGACCTCCCGTTACCGGCTGGGCGACGTGCTGGGCGCCGGCGGCACCGGCACCGTCTACAAGGCCGAGGACCTGCTGATGGGCATGCCGGTGGCTATCAAGGTCCTGAGTTCCCGGTTCGCGGAAGACCAGATTGCCATCGACCTGCTCAAGGATGAGGCGCGCATCGCCATGCAACTCTCCCACCGGCATATTGTCCGCCTGCACAACCTGGAGAAGGTGGGCGGAAAATATTTCCTCGTCATGGAATATGTCGAAGGACGCAATCTGCGCGAGATCCTCCAGATCTACGGAAAACTGCCAACGGAAACCGTCATGCAGATGGCCGAAGTCTCGGCGGATGCCCTGGCTTATGCCCACCGTCACGGTGTGATCCACCGCGACCTCAAACCGGACAACATCCTGCTCACCGAGGACGGCGTGCTCAAGATCATCGATTTCGGTATCGCCGGCCTGATGCATGCCGGGGCAACGCAGGGACCGGTGATGGGAACCCCGATGTACATGAGCCCCGAGCAACTCGCCGGAAAACCCCTGAATGAGCGGACCGACATCTTTTCCTTCGCCCTGATCCTCTACGAACTGCTGACCGGCCGGCCGCCGTTCGAGGAACCGGTGGACACGGCCGCGCTCCGGGCCGCCCGGCAACCCCAGATCGTCGGATTGCCGGAGCCCGTGGCCCGCATCCTGCGCAAGGCCGTGGCACACGATCCGAATGAACGGTGGGCATCGGTTTCGGAATTCGCCTCGAACTTCGTCACCGCCACCAGTTCCGCCGTCTACGGCCGCTGAAACGGTTCCCCCGTGACATGAAACTCCACCGGCACCCGCAGGGGGGTTGCCCAGTAGCCATTGTCGCGCCCATACCCGTGAAAGCTCTCCTCGGTCAACACCAGGTGTCCCGTGTAGCGGCCGGCCGGCAGGCGAATGGTCCCACGCATCTGTTCCCGGCTGAATTCCGGCTCCGCATAGAGGTATTCCACCGTCCGCGGCGTCTTGGGCCGCATATACACGGCTGCGTCATCGGCGACCAGCTCATACCGGCGCAGAATGCCGGCGTCCCGCAGCGTCACGTTCTGACGCACCACGTTCCACAGGACATGCAGGCTCCGGGATAACACGAACTCATGCACGGCCTGCCCGCGGGCATCCGTCACGAAATAGTCAAACAGGAGGTAGGCTTCCACCTTTGACTTGTCGGGGTGGTAGCGGTAATCCTCGTCCTGGTAGTTGGTGAGACGGCCCGGCAGACGCCACCGGCCCAGGTAACCGATCCGTTCAAAAGCCTCCCGGTCCGTGTAATCGCCCTGCAGTTTCAACTGGTAGGCGAAATTGGGCTTTAACCGGTGCGCTTCGATGCGCCCCATCAGGGTCGGGCCAACCGGACGGATCGACACCCACACGCAGGGTCCGTCGGGTCCCGTATCCGCATAATCAAAACGCCGCACAAATTCAGCCGAGTAGAAATTCCCGGCGATATCGGCCCACCGTTCATTCTCAGCATCCGGCACACCGACCATGCGGCGGGCATTGGTGGATGAAAGCCCGAAATCCAGCGCCGGCGCCTGCCCGCTTCCGGACACATAGGCATCATAGGGGCCGGGCATTCCGGCACGATCCGGCTGACGCGCAGAACCCGCCATCCAAAGTCCCATCGCGGCAACCCCGACCACGGCAACCAGGCCCGAAACCATACCCGTCAGGACCACCCTGCGCATCATCTTCCCAGCCGGTTTATCCACGCCATTTCCCTTTCGTTCCCACGTCGGCAACAATCCACCACCGGCAACCATGCTATCAACCCGGTCAGTTACCGCAAGCCCAACCGTTGATCGAAAACAGGTTATACTTGCCGTCCACCCCGCCCTGTGATATTCGTACGAACAGGGGGACAGTTCGGCGCCTGTTCGTGTGCCGTCGTACAAGATGAATGCGCAAGCTGTTGCAGTGCTATGTCTGGCAGCCATAACCGGATACGTCGGCCTGCATCACCTGCTGTATTTCCTGCGCATGCCGACCCGGCGGGAATTCCTCTACTTCGCCTGCGCGTGCCTCGCCATCACCCATTACAACTTCGCCACCATGGGTGTATACGCCGCCGGAACCCCCTACGACGGATCACTCTGGCAGGTCCAGCAAGTCGCGGCACTGGCCGCCACCGGCATCTTCATCCTCCTGTTTGTCGTCTACCTGGTCCGTGCCCGGGTAACCGGCCTGGCATGGGTGCTGGTTGCACTCTGGATCCTTCACCTGATTGCACTGATCGTCGGCCATCCATCCTGGATGTGGACCGACATCCCCTCCATCAAGCATGTCTCGCGCTTTGGCCTCCTGGCCGTCTACTACGAAATGAAACCCGGCTGGCTGGTTAATACCCAGTCGCTGACCGGCCTGCTGGGACTCATCTACATGCTGGCACTGCTGATCGGACACAGCCTGAAACCGGAAGGCGCCCCAACCCGGCCCATCCTGGCCGGCATGATCATCCTGGCGCTGGCCGTGATCAATGACAGCTGTGTCAGTGCCGGACTCTACACGTTCTTTTATACGATCGAATACGCCTTCCTTTGCCTGGTGGTTTGCATGGCATGGACCCTGGCCAACCTGCATTACCAGACCGTCCGCCGCCTGCAGGAAAGCGAAACCCGCTACCGCAATCTTCTGGAGACCGCAACCGACGGCGTGGTCATCGTTGACGCTCGCACCGAGCGCATTGTGGAAGTCAACCGGCAAACCGAGGAACTGGTCGGACACACCCGGCAGGAACTGGTCGGACAGCCTTTCACCATCCTGTATCCCACCGAGGATGCCACCCGGGTCGTCGACCAATTCCATGCACACCTCGCACGCGGCCGGACCACCGGCGATGAAACCCGCATCCTGCACCGGAACGGACGGCATATCCCGGTTGAGATCAGTTCAAACGTGCTCTGCATCAATGGAAACGACATCGTGCAGGGCATGTTGCGGGACATCACCCAGCGTAAGGCCTCCGACGCCGAACTGCACCGCCTGGCTGCCGCGGTCGAGGCCGCCGCCGAATCGATCGTCATCACGGACGCCACGGGCATTATCCAGTATGTGAACCCCTGCTTCGAGCGGATGACCGGCTATTCGCGCGAGGAGGCCATCGGCAGAACGCCCCGCCTGATCAGCTCCGGCAAGCATGACAAGACCTTTTACCAGGGACTCTGGGCCACCGTTTCCAGCGGCCAGGTCTGGCGCGGCACGGTGACCAACCGGCGCAAGGACGGCACGCTCTACGAGGAGGAGGCCGTAATCTCCCCCGTACGCAATTACAACGGGGAGATCGTCAACTATGTCTCGGTCCGGCGCGACATCACCCAGGAAGTGGCACTGGAGAACCAGCTCCGCCACTCGCAGAAGATGGAAGCCATCGGACGGCTGGCCGGCGGCATCGCCCACGATTTCACCAATATGCTGGTGATCATCCTGAATCATGCGCAGTTTGCCCGCAAGAAACTGCCGGACGATTCCGACGCCCAGGACCATCTCAAGCGGATCATCGAGGCCTCCGAACGATCCGCCTCCCTTACCAGCGAATTGATGGCGTTTGCCCACCAGAAACCCGTCTCCCTCCATGTGGTGGACCTGAACAAGACCCTCCGCAGCGCCCAGGACCTGCTCACCCGCGCCGTGGATCGGCGGGTCTCCTTCCATCTTGAGTTCAACAAGGAACCGCTGATCGTCGAGATCGACCCGGACCAGCTGGAGGAAGTGGTGGTGCAACTGGTCGTCAACGGGTGCGAGGCCATGGCCAACGGCGGGCACCTGACCCTGCACACCTCGATCCTGACCATGGAACGGGCCGACCTTGGCCAGTTGCCCGGCAACGCCGGCAAATTGGCGCGGGAACGCATGGATTTCGCCGTCCTGTCGATCTGCGACAACGGAACCGGGTTGAGCGACGATGTCCAGGCACACCTGTTTGAACCGTTCTTTACCACCAAGGGAAAACGCGGAACCGGGCTGGGCCTTTCAACCTCCTACGGGATCATCAAGAAACACCATGGGTTCATCGTCTGCTACAGCCAGCCGGAACATGGCGCCTGTTTCCGGGTCCTGTTGCCCCTGCTCGAAATCCCACCGCATTACATTGGCGGCATACCGGCGGGCAAGGAAACCGTCCTGGTGGTGGAAAGCCAGCTCCTGTACCGCACCCACCTGATCCGCACACTCCAGGACCTGGGTTATCGCGTGCTGGAAGCAGAAGATGACCAACAGGCCCGCGACCTGATGTCCATCCAGAAGGCGCCGGTCGCCCTGGCCGTGCTCAACATCCGGCTGGGAACTTCGGACGGCCGGGAGCTGGCGCAGGAATTCCGCCACAAATATCCGGCCATGAAAATCCTGTATACATCCGGATTCCCGGCCGTGCACCTGGTGGCCTGTGGCGATATCCAGCCGGGAGAACCGGTCATATCCCTTCCATTCAGCCGCGGCGTTCTGGCCCGCATCATCCGTACCATTCTGGGGAACCCGTCATGAATACCAAAAGCATCCGGACGTTTCGGCGTAAACTGGCCCGGGGTCCCGTCTTCGGCCCGTTCAGTAAAACCTCCGACGCCGGCATCATTGAAACCATCGGCATGGCGGGCTTTGATTTCGTCATCCTGGACCGGGAACACGGCCCCAACACGCTGGAAACCGTGCAACAGCTCATACGCGCCGCCGAACTGCACGGGTTGTTCCCGGTGGTTCGCGTTCCGGACACCTCGGAAACCGCGATCGGCCAGGCACTGGACATCGGGGCCGGTGGCATACAGGTACCGCAGGTCAGCACCCCGGAACAGGCGACCGAGGTGGTCCGGGCCGCGCGCTTCGCGCCGGCCGGCCGGCGCGGAGTCTGCCGTTTCGTGCGTGCCGCACGGTATTCCGCCCTGCCCAAGGCGGATTACTTCAAACAGGCCAACACCGCGCTCATCGTCATTCAACTGGAAGGACAGGAGGCGCTCGACAACCTGGAGCCCATCCTCGATGTTCCCGGATTCGATATGGTCTTCATCGGGCCCTACGACCTCTCGCAATCCGTCGGGCATCCCGGCGAGGTGCGGCATCCGGAGGTGGTCGCCTGCATGCGCCGGATTGTCCGGACCTGCCTGCGCCGGAACATTCCCGTGGGTACGTTCACGGACACACCGGCAGACGCCGCCTTCTGGCAACGCCAGGGCGTGCGGTACCTCTCCTATTCCGTGGACATGGGCATCATCACCGATGCCATGCGGGAACGGGCGGACGCCCTTCGGACGGGAAGCAGGAACAAGTAAGGTGTTTCCCGCGCCCTGGAGACGGGGCGACCTCGCCCCGTTCTTCATCTCCTCCCAGACCGGCCCGGGGTCGGGCCAGGTCCTCCAGGCGGGCACGCGAATTGTCATCCTTCCGGATCAGGTGCGTCCAGCCCGGACGGCTTCCTTTTCCGCTTCACGCTTCTGCTCGAGTTTCGTCACATCCCGCGCCAGGTTTTCACGGATTGTCTTTTCCTGGTCCGCGGTTTCAGCGGTAACAGGGCCCAACTTCCGGAAGTGATCCTCGGCACGCAACCGTGCCTCCGCCAGCCGGGCTTCATATTTCCGGTCGATCTCGGCCATCTGCTGTTTCTGCCCGTTCGTGTAGGAACGTGATCCACCCAGCCGCTCCATGGCCAATTCATAAGCTGATTTCATTCCACTCCTCCCGCAACCACACGTTTGTTCAACCGCCCGCCCATACCACGGACGCCATGTATAACCCAACAGACGTAAAAAGACAACCGGCCGTCATGGATCCGCCGTGGCGCCCATCCGCAGGTAGGGCAGCACTTCGTCGGACAGCACGCGGTTGAGATCAAAAAGCACAAACCCCCGTGCTCCCAACCGGCGCAGGGACGCCACCTGGTCAATCACCTGGATGGCATCCAAACGGCTTTCCTTCGCCGTCACACCGATGCCCGGCATGATACGGTCGGCAGCCCCCGCCAGTTTCAACTGGTCCCGAACATACTGTTCAAAAACCGCGGGATCAGCGGTGTAGTTCATGGGGCAGACAAAGTCAACCAGGCCGGTACGCAGCCAGGCAGCCCAATCCTGCGCCACGCTGTCAACGCATTGCGGATATTTCCCGTACACCGCCGCGGATACCCGGATGGCCGGATTGGCCGCACGGCAGATAGCCCGCACATCGCGCACCAGCCGGGTGATCTGTTCGCACCGCCACCGGTCATAATCCACCCGGGCGGCGCCCTTGCGCACATCCGCCGGCCAGCGGACAATCCGGACCCCGCGGGCAGCCTCGTACCGGGAACGGCATCCGTCACAGTAACAATGCCGTGAATCACGGTACCGGATATAGTCCAGGTGGACCCCATCCACCGGATACCGCCGGACCAGGTCCCGTATGGCATCCTTTTCGTGGCTCCGGTTGGCAGGATGCGACGGGCACAACCAGGGCAGCAACTGGCCGGTATCCGAACGTTGAAGCCGCCCTTCCCGTTCCAATCGCTGCCGCCACGCGGGATCGGCCCCCTCGACCGTCCAGCAGACTTTCCAGGCATGAACCCGCACCCCCTGCTCCCGGCAGGCGGACAGGGCAGCTTTCAACTGATCCCCATAACGTCGGACCGTCTCGGACTCAGGAACCTGCTCCTGTTTATAATGTGCCTGCCATGGCCACAGTACATTGACAAAAACATCCCGGATCCCCTGGCGCGACAGCTCGGTCGCCGTACGTGCCCAATCGCCCGGGAAAAGTCCGGTTGCGGGATGGTCCCACACCCCTCGGATCATGTCGTCGCGTGGCGGCTCGGTCATGGCATAGGCAGACTTCATGCTATGCCGGTAATCCGGCAATCCCATGAGGAATTCCGGATAACGGCCGGCGGCCAGATGCGCCTGTTGCGTCTGCCGGATCGTTTCGGCAGCCCCCAGCAGGCGCATGACTTCACCCGGCCGCGCCATCTGCCGGGCACGGGTCTTGATGGCCGCCACCGCGGATTCGAAACGGTCATACTGACCCACACCGGATACCCGGTCAAACACCCCCCGCGTGGCGGCCGGGAACAGGACGGGATCCAGATGCCCCAGCAGGGCCAGCATCATCTGCTGTTTGGCGAGGGAATCGCCGTCTTCCAACAGCACGTGGGTCATCCAAAACCCCGCGTCGGTCCGGACCCAGGCAGGATCGCCGGTTGCCTTTCCGGTTGCATCCTCCCATTCACCCACCACCCGTCCCCTCCCCTTGACCGGCTGGACCGCGCGGATATTGCCGGATTCCTGGCTGACACGGCCCGGCACACCCGGTATGGCATCCGCCTGGAAACGGATGGCACTCCACCGTCCGGCAGTTTCAGCCCGCTGGTACCGCCCCACCCGTACCCCCATGAGATCCGCCAGACGTTCGTCGGACGCATAGAACACCACCAACCGTCCGCCACGTCTGACAAAGACCGCCAGGCGGGCCGTCAGTTCGGCGGGCGGATAGGGATTATACGGAAGCAAGGCCACCGTGCCATCCGGCATGCCGTCCCGGATCACAACCGCTTCGTCCAGTATCCGGCACGGGATCGATACCGCCTCCAGACGCCGTGCCATCGTGCGGGTCATGGCGGCGGCATACGCCCGTTCCGCGTCATCGGGAACCGAACGGGTCCCCTGCAGCATGAACACACCGGACGCACCCGAAACCCGGGCACTGACCAGAACCCCTAACAGAATGCTGGAAATTACGATTCGCATGTATCCGACACCCTTCACTGACTTGTCTATTGTACCCGAATTTCAAATCGCTACAATAGCCGCCATGTCTGATCCCGATTTATTGATCCGGCGGTGGCATGTCCTGCATGTACATCCCCGGTGCGAAAAGAAAATCGCTGATACCGCGCGGACCCTGGGTCTTTCCCATTACCTGCCCCTGCGGTCCGCCACCAAGATCTACCAGCGCCGCAAGGTAACCGTCGGCAAACCGGTATTCCCGGGTTATTGCTTCGTCAGCTTTGACTGGGAAGGACGCCTGGAACTCCTCAAAACCAACCAGATCGCCCGCTTCCTGGTCCCGCCCTCACAGCGGCAGCTCCTGCATCAGCTGGCCCAGATCCGGCGGGCGCTCCGGGTGGATCCGACCCTGGCCATTGAACAATCGCTGGATGCCGGAACCCGGGTCCGTATCGCCACCGGCCCCTTCATGGGTGTGGAAGGACTCGTGGCCGAAATCAAGGGAATCAGTAAAGTGTTGCTGAATGTCGAAATGATCGGACAAGCCGTGGCCCTGGAGGTGCGGCGTGACTTCCTTGAAATCCTGGATTGAACCATCCCCACAACCGCTGATACAGTTCCACGCGAAACCATGAAAACAAAGACAGAACCCGTACGGCAGGCATCCGCCTGGAAGGGCATCGTTCTCGCCGGAGGCGCGGGAAGCCGCCTGCACCCGATCACCCGCGTGGCCAGCAAGCAACTGCTGCCCGTGTATGACAAGCCCATGGTCTATTATCCCCTGTCAACGCTGATGCTCGGCGGCATCCGGGACATCCTCGTCATCTCCACGCCGCAGGATCTGCCCCGTTTTCAACAGTTACTCGGCGACGGGCGCCATCTCGGCGTCCGTTTCAGCTTCCTCCCCCAGACGGCGCCCCGCGGTATTGCCGAAGCCTTCGTGCTGGGCGCCGACTTCATCGACGGGTCACCGGTCAGCCTCGTGCTGGGCGACAACCTGTTTTACGGAAAGATGGATTTCCTCCGGCGGGCACTGTCCCGGACCAGCGGCGCCACCATTTTCGGATACCCCGTGCATGACCCCGAACGGTACGGCGTGGTGGAATTCGACACCGACGGCAAGGTGCTGAGCCTCGAGGAGAAACCCCGCCAACCCAAAAGCCGCTATGCCGTCCCGGGCCTCTACTGTTACGATTCACAGGTGACCGGCCTGGCGAAGGCATTGAAACCGTCAGCCCGGGGCGAACTCGAAATCACCGATCTGAACCGCCGGTATCTCGAACGCGGCGAACTGAACGTGGAAGTGCTCGGGCGCGGCATGGCGTGGCTGGATACCGGCACCCCGCAAAGCCTGCTGGATGCCGGCAACTTTGTCGCCATGATCGAACACCGCCAGGGGCTCAAGATCGGTTGTATCGAGGAAGTCGCCTTCCGCATGGGGTTCATCGACCGGGACCAGCTCCAGGCACTCGCCCGGCAACTGGCCAACAGCGAATACGGCCGCTACCTGTTCGACCTGGTGGAACAACCGGCAATGCCGGCAGGCAGGATCCCCTCGTGAACTGGACCGACGGCCCCATCAACGGCGTCGTGGTCCGCCCGCTCAAGCGTTACACCGATCATCGCGGCTGGCTCGCGGAATTGGTCCGGGACGACGAGTTGCCGGACGGCCATCGCCCGGCCATGGCCTACGTATCCGTCACCCATCCCGGCATCAGCCGCGGTCCCCATGAACACCGGGAACAGGCGGATTGCTTCGGTTTCGTGGGGCCGGGGAATTTCCGGGTATTCATGTGGGATGCCCGGCCGGAATCGCCCACACAGGGGCAACGCATGCGCCTGACAGCCGGCGAATCCAACCCCGCGATCATCCGGGTCCCCGCGGGTGTCGTCCATGCGTATGTCAACCGGTCCACGCAGGACGCCTGGGTATTGAACTTTCCCGACCGGCTCTTTGCCGGCCCCGGACGCCGGGAACCGGTGGACGAGATCCGGCATGAAGATCGAACGGATAACCTGTACAAACTGGACGACGAAGGAGCAGATACATGAAGAAAGCATTGGTATGCGGCGCGGGCGGATTCATCGGCGGACACCTGGTCAAACGGCTCAAGAAGGAAGGGTACTGGGTCCGCGGCGTGGACATCAAGGCCCACGAATTCTGCCCGTCGGCAGCGGATGAATTCCTGGTCCTGGATCTCCGCCAGGAAGCCAACTGCTGGCGGGCCCTCTCCCTGCCGTCCGGCAAATTCGACGAAGTCTACCAGCTGGCCGCCGACATGGGCGGCATGGGGTTCATCCACTCGGCGGAAACCGAGATCATGCACAACAGCGTGCTGATCAACGTGTATATGACGCACGCAGCCGCCACCCTGGGCATCAAGCGCTATTTCTTCTCGTCATCGGTGTGCGTGTACCGCGACATGAAGCACGGCGAACCTGAAATGCATGAATCCGAAGCCATCCCGGCCAATCCCGACAACGAGTACGGCTGGGAAAAACTCTATTCCGAACGCGTCGCCATGGCCTATGAACGCCGTTACGGCATGGCCGTCCGCATCGCCCGCTTCCAGAACTGCTACGGCCCCTATGGAACCTGGCGCGGCGGCCGCGAGAAAGCCCCCGCCGCCATGTGTCGCAAAATCGCCGCCATGAAAAAAGACAATATCGTCGAGGTATGGGGGGACGGGTCTGCCGTCCGTTCCTACACGTATGTGGACGACATGGTGGACGGCATCTACCGGTTGATGCACTCCAGTCTCAAGGGCGCCGTCAATATCGGATGTCCCGAATACGTCACCGTGGATGAACTGGCGCAGACCGTCGCCGACATCGCCGGTAAACGGATCCGGATCAAGCACGTCAAGGGCCCCGTGGGCGTCCAATCCCGCAACTTCAGCAATGAACGGATTTATTCCATCGGGTGGAAGGCCCGGTTCTCCCTGAAGGACGGGGTTGCCCAGACGTATCCGTGGATCGCGGAACAGGTCAAACTCAACCAGAAACGCTGAACCGGACGGATGGTTGGGGAAACATCCACGCCCCCGCCTAGTGAAGCACGGGACGACCTCGTCCCGTGCTTTCCGTTTCAACCCTGCAGGCGGCGCTTGTTCTTCGCGTTTCGATTCGATACGTTCTTCCCGGTTACACACCCTTTGACGAGAAAGTCCCATGAACATTCAGCCCGGCACCATCCCTATCACGCAAGAATCACTTTGCTCCTGCCTGCGCGCGGCATACTGGCAGCATGACGACTGGCATCCCCTGGCACTGAATGCGCACGATAACCGTTTCATCGCCCGGCACAACGGCCTCGAAGCCGGCCTGGTTCTCCAACCGGCTGGCGATGGCATCCGGGCGTTCACCCTCTCCTTCACCTCGCCCTTCCCCACCCGTATCCGGTTGACGCTCGAGGTTCCCTCCGCAACCGAACCGTTTCACCTGATCCCCGCCTGCATCTTCGGCGACAACAACCTGCACGGGGCGGAACCGGGACATTTTCCCAACCTGACCCGCGATCCGGTCCAATCAGTTTCCTGTTCACCGTACTGGGAGTTCCGGGCCGACCGCGCCTCCCTCCCCCTGTCGATGCTCCTGTTCAAGGGCGGGGTGGCCGGCATTTCCATCCAGCCCTACAGCCCGGCCGACCAGCAAACCACCTCCAGCCGCGAGAATTTCATCCGGAACGGCGTCTGCGCCATGCTCGGCGATGGGGGCCCCGCCCCGCATGCCTGCGGCGTCACGCTCGGTTATCGCAACACTCCCGTCTCCTTCGTCAACAAGGACCAGTGGGGGGTGCCCACGGAGCACAACGCCGTCAAGGCGGAAGCCAGCGGCTTTATCCACCTGCACCCGGCTGCAAACCGGCTCGCGGCCCACACGGTGATCCAGCAGGTGTACGAAGCATTCCAGGAATCCCCGCACGCCCCGATCACGGCCGAAAGCGGCATCCGATCCCTCACCCAGGCGTTCCTCACGGTGAACTGGCAGGCGGACAAGGAACACTTTTCCAACATGCGGTGCATCGACACATCCAAACGCCACCTGACCCCCTGGCGCACCCTGGCGGAAGTGGGCTGGACCGGCGGCGGGGTGATCGCCTATCCCCTGCTCGTTTCCGGATCCCTGTATGCCGACGACACGGCCGTCCAGCGTGCCACCTACCTGCTCGACTGGGTGGCCAAAGCTTTCAACCCGGCGTCGGGCCTGCTCTGGGATGTCTACGGTAAAAACGAAGGCGCCCGCGTAAACTGGTGGTGGTCCGGCTACCTGGTCAAGGATGTCCACTGCGCCTATACCAATGCCAGCGGCATCTACTACCTGCTCAAGGCTTACGAATTTCTCGCTGAACGCCGCGGCAATCCCCCCCGCGCCTGGTTGGATACCGCCTGCAAGGTGCTCGACACCCTGCTGGCGATCCAGCCCGCCGACGGACGGTACGGGTTCACCTATTCCACTACGGAACGACGGATCGTCGATCCCGACGGGTTCGCCGGCGTCTACTGGGCGGCCGCCATGGCCATTGCCGCACGCCTCACCGGCAACACCCGTTACACCGGCAGCGCCATACGCGCCATGGCCTTCTACCGGGAACCGGTCCGGTCCCTCTGCTGTTGCGGCACCCCGATGGACACCTGGAAAAGTCCCGACCAGGAGGGAAACCTCGGTTTCATCCGGGCCGCCGCCGAGTTGTTTCGCACCACCCGGGACGACACCTGGCTGAACGCGCTGGAGGAAGGCGCCCACTATGAATACCTCTGGCGGTACGGCTTTCGTGCCCGGCCGGAATACCGGCCGCTGAAAGGATCCCCCTGGAATTCCGTGGGCGGATCGGTCACCAGTGTCTCCAACCCGCACATCCATCCGATGGGCATCTTCATCTCGCGGGAACTGGACCTGCTGGCCACACGTTCCGGCAACGCCTACCACCGGCAACGGTGCCGGAATGGACTGGACTGGGCGTTGAACTGCATCAGCCTCTATCCGGACGTGTCCGGATACGGCCAGCCCGGCGTACTCACCGAACGGTTCTGCCCGTCCGACGGACTGACCATCGAGACATTTCCCGACGGCAGTCCGTCCAGCCTGTGGTTCTCCTACAACGGCTGGGCCGCCGCCGCGGTCCTGGAAGGCCTGGTGGAGACCCATGCAAAGCAAGCGGCTTCAAATGATAAATGAAGCGATGCGCAATCGGCCGGAGGCCGGTCCCTCCAGTGCGCTCTGTCAAACCTGTGCGGCGTGTTGTAAACATTTTGCATTTGTATCGTTGTCACCAGCCGAAATCCAGGTGCTGGAAAAATATACCGGATTGCCTGCCGATGGATTCACACATTCGACCGGTCGTGCCGACACGATTCGTTTCCTGAAATTCAAGGCGAACGGAGATTGTTTCTTCCTGCATACCATCAACGGCTGTTTTGCGTGTAGCGTCTATGAAGCCCGAGCCGGCATTTGCAGGGATTACCCCTCCACCGCCTGTCAGCTTGAAACCTGCAGAAAATACCGGAATGACTGCCGGACATCAGCATCCAGCCAACCGTCCCATCCCGAAGGCCGGTAGACATCCGAACGGTATCACGGCTTGGCCGCGGCGGCAGTGCTTGAGGACTTGTTTGCCCCCCCCGGTTACGTGATCGGCTCGGACCTGATCCTGGCGGATTCCAGTTCCCGCTGCATGTCCACCACCGCCTCCTTCACAAGGTCCGGTCTGCCGGAGAGGCTGAGTTCCACCTGGGTGGTGCCGGCTGTCGTAAACATGGGCAGGCTCGACAACGACACGTCGGGATGCGCCGCCACGATCCGTTCCATCAGGTTGGTCAGGTCCGCTTCCCTGGCGCCTGGAAGCATGACGGTCCAACGGGTTTCCTCGTCGCCGATTTCATAAAGGTTTTCAACCACCCAGCGGGACATCGGCGCTGCCATTTCCGGGAACCCCGGAAGGAAATAGCCATTCCGGATGGAAAACCCGGGCACTCGATTATACGGATTCGGCACCAGTTCACAACCGATCGGGAATTCCACCATCTTGAGCCGGTCCCCGGTGGCGCGATCGCCGAACCTTTCCTTCAGGATGCGTACACCTTCCGGGTGCAACTCGAGTCCCACCCCGGCAACCCGGGCAACACACTGGCGCGTGTAATCATCCGGCGTGTTGCCGATTCCTCCGCAACAGAAAAAGGGTTCCGGACGCGCCATGGCCCAGGCCAGTTGCGCATCGATCACCACCGGCTCGTCCGGCAGGATCATGCTGTAGACCAGTTTCAACCGGTGATTCATCAGCATGCGCTGGAACGTGGCAAAATGCGCATCCTGCCGGCGCGCACACAACACTTCACTGCTGATGATGATCAACCCGAACCCGCGAACTTTCAGTTTCATGATAGCTCCTTCACCAAAATCAAGCCTTCCTCCACGGTTGAAAACTTCCCGTCCAACTGCTGCTCGTATAACGCACTGAGCACGCGCCCCATCTCCGGACCCGGCATCATGCCCTGTTCGATTAAATGCCGCCCCAGAACAATCGGGCGCGGTTTCGAATCCACCACCTCCAGCGCCCGTGCCCGCTCCAACAGCCAGTCACACGCCGGATACGGTGTGCCGGCCATCGCCGGATCGACCCCGCACCGGTCGGCATGCGCCACCCGCACCAGCCGGTCAATGCGCTGGACCTGCCGGGCCAGCCGTCGGATGGCGCTGTCCCCCGCCTTGCCGTCAAACAGTTCGCGGGGCCGCAAATGGGTGGTGACCAGGGCCGTCACATCCCGGATCAGATCCTCCTGGTTGGTCATCCGGCCGAGAAACGCGCGGGTGGGCGCTTCGCCGGCTGCCTCATGTCCACGGGACCGCAGGCGCCCTTCCTCGAACCGGGTGGTCGCCGGTTTCCCGAAGTCATGACAAAGCACCGCCAGCCCCACGACCAGGTCTTCACCGTCATCACCGGTCCGCATGCGGGCAAATCCATCCAACGCCCCGAGCGTATGCACCCAGACATCGCCCTCGGGATGCCATTCCGGTTCCTGGGCGCATCCCACCAGGGTCTCCAATTCCGGAAAATGGACCAGCCACCCGGCAGACCGCAACCATTCGAGACCCGACGCAATATGCTCCCCCAGCAGCAACAGCTTCTTCCACTCCCCGAAGATCCGTTCCGGCGCCAGTCCTTCCAGCGTCATAGTCCGGCTGATCGCAATGGTTTCCGGAGCCGGTGTCAGACCGAACCGGGCAACCAACTGCATGCCGCGCAGCACACGCAGGGGATCTTCACGAAAACGATCCGACGTATGCCGCAGGCAACGGGCGGCCAGATCGGCGCGACCGTTGAACGGATCCTCGATCCGCTGTTCCAGCGGATCGTACAGCATGGCGTTGATGGTGAAATCGCGCCGCGCAGCCGCCTCCCGGATCGGCATACCGGGGTCGCACCGGACCGCAAACCCCTTGTGCCCCTCACCCGTTTTCACCTCCCGGCGCGGCAGGGCAATGTCAACCGGCAACCCGCGCAACTTGAACACCGCAAACGACTGCCCGACCAGGTCCAGGGAAAAACGCGTTTCGAGGACTGAACGCAAACGGTCCGGATCCATCCCGTACACCTCGACATCCACATCCTTGACCGGACGTTCCAGCAGGGCATCGCGCACACAACCGCCAACCAGCCAGGCACGTCCTCCCGCCGCCTGCACCAGGCCGGCAATGTCCCGTACCGCCCGTGCCACTTCCGGATTGTCGATTCGCAGGTTCATGTCTATGGAGTTCCCCATCCCGTCGCACCAGCACGCTACGGTATACCGGCGGCAGGTCAAGCCGGTTTCATCCGGGGAATACTTGCCGGAACCGGCGGTTTCCTTTTATAGTCCGCCCATGCCATGGCGCCGATATCAAGCATTCCTGTTCCCGGCCGGTTTGATGCTGGCCCTGTTCCTGGTCTATTTCCACGCCATTCCCCGCAGCTTCAATACAACTTACGAAAACCGACGTTTCTTTGACAGTGACGGTGAGTTCATCGTGCGCCAGTTTCGCCAGAACTCCTATTACACGCATAACGACCACCTCCTGTACCATGTGGCGGCCCGCGGCCTGCACCGCTATCCACACGCGTTGGGACTGGGAACCAACCCGGTCAGGATTCACCTGTTCATGAGCAGCCTGGCCGGCGCGCTGGGAATCACCCTGCTGTTCCTGGCCGGACAACGCCTGCTGTCCCGTCCACAGGCGCTGGCCGCCGCGCTGGCCATCGGCGGTTGTTCCGGTTGGTGGTTCTTCTCGTCCACGATCGACACCTACTTGCCCTGCCTGGCCGCCAGCATCCTGGCGCTGATACTGGCACTCCGCACCCTCGACCACCCCTCCCGTGTCCTACACGCCGCCATGGGTGCAGCCATGGGGCTGGCTTTCCTGTTCCGGACCGACAGCTTTCTGCTGGTTTCCCTGGGCCTGGTCTTTCTCGACCGGAAAAACCGGCGTTGGTCCTTTTTCTTCTCCGCGGCCATCGCCGGCCTGGTGGTCGCAGGCGCCGGCTATGCCCTGTTGGCACACCGATTCTACGGCATCCCCTGGACGGAAATTCCAGCTTGGGCAATGGGCGGATTCGACCGGCCCGAAACCCGTTCCCAGCAGACTTGGGGGCAATGGAGCAACCTGTCCGTCTCCAACATCGGGCTCGCACTGGTCAATCAACTCTTCTACACCATCGCGCTCCCCCATATGGCATCCACTCGATCCACAGCGTGGTGGTCAACGTATACCGGGGCCGGACAAATCGTCCAATTCATTATCCTGATTGTTTGGATCGGGACACTGGCGCTTTCGATCCGCCACGTCGCGGGCCGCTGGAAAGACGGATCAGCACAAGCCGCCCTGGTGTTTGCGGTGGCATCAACGTGGATGGTCAGCCGCACCATATTTTATGCCTGGTGGGACCCCGCCGACCCGTTCCTGTTTGCCGTAATGATCCTGCCCGCGTTCTGGTTGCTGCTGGTACTGGCCCTTCAGGCGGTCAACGCATCCGGTTCAGCCCGCCTGATCCGGCTGGGCACCATCGCCACGATGCTGCTGGCCATCATTATCGGACTGCACAACGTCCGTTACCTGATCATCCCGTTCCGGAAATTGTGCGAGCCGGGTTAATCACGGTCAGATGGACGGGTACCCCTGCAGGGTATACAGGATTTGCGTGTTCACCAGCACGGTCAGGACCGCCAGCGCCAGCCACCATGCATCCTGACGTTTGCCCAGCGCGGAAGCCATCCCGACCGCCGCCGCACCGAGAATGGCCGGCATCATCGGGGGTGAATATAAGACCATTTCAACGGGATTGAAGTACCAGAAGAATGCCAGGTACGGCACCAAAACCAACCCGGCGACTCCGAGCGTTCTCCCCCGCAACGCACGGTCTTTTAAGAGGCCGACCCCGCCGGTGAACCACACCAGGAACAGCAGCATGGTAATGGCAAAAAGCCCCACCGGTCCCCGCCAATCCTTGAGATCATCCCACCCTTGTCCCCATTGGAACGTCATCGGCCGGCCGGCAAACGCATGGAAGAACTGCCCCATGACCAGATTCCCGGCATGGCGGAAAGTCAGGTTGGACGGCTTGGCATACTGACCGACCAGGTGCCGGGCAAACCGCACCTCCTCGATCACCGGTGGACTACCCGGCTCCTGGATCCGGTGCGGATATCGCGCCTGAATCGCCGTCTGACCGGCCAGATACCCGGCAACGGTGAGCGCCATGACCAGCACCACACGAACCAGTCGGGATCGCCACGGAACCGGACGACGACAGGCCCGCACGACGGACAATCCCGACAGGACCAGTAACGGCGGATGGGCAAGCCCCGCCAGCACCACGGCTCCAATCGTCCACAGGTCATCCCGGATTCGGTTACGGCCTGCCGTATATACCCAGGCCAACAAGACCAGAACCGTGAACAGGGTCGAGAACAGAAACGTCTCAATGAGAGATCCATACACCCAGGTCGAAAAGGCAAACGAAAAGACAACCGCCAGGCAGGAAGCGGGAAAGTCACGGCCAACCAGCTTCCGGAACCAGATCCATGCCAGGCCGGTACAGGTGGCCGTGATCCCCGCCATTACCAAGACAAGGGCCATCAGGTTGGGGAATCCCAACCGGTGCAGGATTGACCAGGCTTTATGCACCACCGGCAGGAATAACACATGCTTGCGCATGTCGAAATTCAGCAGGTTGGCCAGAATCGGGTGCATGAGTTCCTCGCTGTCGGAAAAAAACAAGCCGTTGAGCGGTGACAGTTTCCATTCCGACAGGGAATACAGGTAGACCGGGAAAAGGATCAACCCGATGCAGAACGGTTTCAACCAGGGCCACCGGAACGGCCGGCATCCAACCAGCATCACCAGCAAGGCCGCACCAACCGGCAACAGGATCCGGATCACGTGATGCCAGGGGGCATACGGGATCACCATGACCGTCCCGACCCATCCCATGGGGGACCGGTTCTCGATCTCCAGGATATTGATGCTCCGTTCATTGAGCAACCGGGCCGGCAGATCAATCTCAAGATTGACGGCATTGCGGGTCGGATACGGCTTCACAACCCCCACCGCGGCACCATTCACCCGCACATGCAGTTCGGGTGGCTGGTTTCGACGGAACAAAGCTACGCCGATGTTCAACGCATAGCCGGTCTGCCGGGAAGGCAACCGCACCTGCATCGTGGGACCGGACCCGGGTGCACCGGGAGCACGATCATCGCCTGACATGGCCACCAGGGGATAATACCGGCCCGGTTGCCCCAACAGGAACTCAACCTGATCCCGACGCCAATCCGCCTCGGACGGATACCGCGGGGCATGCAGTCGCCGGGTCCGGCGCACCTGGATAAAGGACGCCACCGCCAAGATCAGAAAGATCCACACCAGGGTCCGGAATACATATTTAAAAAAAGATGTAGGCATACCATCTGCTTTCAAGGTCCGCCGAATGGCTCGATCCCCTCCTGCCTGCGGCAACCCGGTGGCAAACCGAGGTTGAACGCACGCAACAATCGTCGGCTGATCCGGCTCCATCCGAGTTCTAGCAGATTAAAACGGGACCGGTCACCCTCAATCGTACCCAGGATATATAAATCCCCCCGGCCGGGACTGCAGAACACCACGCAATCCGCCAGTACCTGCCCCTGCTCCACCGGCCAGGATCCCTCCAGCAGGGTGTGCCGGCCCTGCCGTATGGCAAACCGGCACACAGCCGCATTCGTCACCGCGCCCCGTATCCGGATCCAACGCAGGCCAGGCACGAATTTCCGGGGTGCTGTCAGGGTCACCCAGGTCAACGGTCTGCCGGACCAGTCATTCGTCTCCATGCGGGGAATCGACAAAAGACCCTGCCGGGACCGTTCTCCCAGATCAGCCGTTGTGAAACGGCATCGCAGTGCTTCCTGGTCCACATCCGGGGGCATGTCGAAGCTGAACTGATCGAGGGGCGTCGGTTCTGCTGAAAGAGGTGCCCAGGCATACACCCGCCCGACCGGAATCCGTTCCAACTCCCAACTGACTCGCCGCGCATCGGTAAACAGCGGATCGTGCTTCCCGTTGACTGCATGTGCCGCCACCGCCATCAACAACGTGGCCGCAAGGCTGACCCGCCAGGCAAGTAGAGACCGGGAAGCCATTCCGATCCATGCGGTCAACATCATCAGCACCCCCAGCCCGGAAGCAAGCCAGCGGCCTGCATCCGATCCGCCGGCATCAACAAACCGGGCATACGGATGAAACAACCCGTGCAGGCATGATACCACGCAGGAAAAATCAACCGTCGGTACCACCGGGTTCCGGCCGATCAGCGGCAACCACGCCAGGAAACCCACCGCCTGGGCAATCGAGATTCCAGCCAGGAAAAGGAACCAGGCACGTCCCCGACCGTCACACCGCGTCAACTGCCAGGCGGTTGCCGGAACCATGGCCGGCATAACCACCGCCAGGAACCGGCCGGCCAGCGTGGTCCCCCCCTGGTACCATGGATTCGTGCAGGTGCTCAGCAGGACGCTTCCGGTCATCAACAACGCCACGGTGGCCAGATCACGGACCCGTCCACCTTCGCGGAGCGACCGCACATTGGCCACCAGCATCCAGGCAGCCACCGGCAGCACCATCAGCACCCCGCGCCGGTCAACCCACACCGCCCAGGCACCGGCCGGATACGACATGAACAGGCTCCGGATCGGGTACCCGGTACCGCCGTCGAAAAGCCGGTACTGGTTCCACACGTAGAGTATCCATGCCACCGTCACCGCAACGGCCCCGAGAACCAGACGAATTCCATGTCGGCGATTGTGCGGAACGTCGCGCCAGGCACACCATCCGTAATAGAGGGCGCCGATCGCCGATAACGGCAAAAACCGCGTCTGGACCGGTGGAAGCAGAGCCGCACAAGCCACCGCCAACAGCATGGACAACCACGGCCGGGTCTTCTGGATCTCACCCGCCCACAACAACCCCATCACCAGCAGGGCGCCGGGAACCTCGGGCAATATCCGGGTGGCGTATACCAGCCAGACCACACTCCCGGCGATTCCGGCCGTGGCCACACCCGACGCCATGCGGCCCGCATCAGCCAGGCAACTGAGCCGGAACATCAGGACACATCCCAGGCTCCCGATCAGGCCCATGAACAAGGCCCGGCCCGGCAATCCCGCCGGCCAGATCAACGCGAGCGGAAGTCCCAGCCCGTAGGGATGCCAACTGTACCAGCGGCCGGACCGGCTGGTTTGCGCGATGTGGATCCGGCTGCGATGCGCCCCGATCTGCTGGTCGTTCCATTCCGTCGGGAAGGTAACATTATTGCGGAGATCCAAGTCCTGGTCCTCGTACAGGCTCCGGGCCTGTATGAGGTAATGGCCTTCATCCCCGCTGTGTTCACCGTATCGGATCCCGACATACAGGGCAACCCCCGCATACAACAACGTCAATCCAACCGCCGCCAACAGGCCGGTCCGGACCACCATCCGAGGACGGACAGCCCCAGCATCCAGGCTCCAGAACCGGACCATCACCCAGGCAACCGACATGACGGGAACAAAAAACACGAGGTTCGACAAAAGGGCAGGATGCAGGCCCGGGGCAACCAGCATGGCCATCGCCGGGACTACCATCCACATTAACGGGGTGATCACCCGTAATCCCCGGGTACGGGGTCCGGGAAAAGGTCGCGTCTGGCGGCACACGATCACACTGGTAAGCGCCAGGACCAGCAAACCCGCCAGCAGCCATCCGTGCATCGAGGAATTCAGGGGCAACGGCCAGAACCACAGGATGCGTCCATCCTCAAAATACCAACGGCACACCGGGTTGGCCAGGACCACGAACGACACGGCCACCGTGGCCAGGCAGAGAATCAATCCTGCCTTTATCCGACCTGAAAAGGATGTTGCATCCATATTCAAAACCGAATCTGGAATCATGCCGTATGCGCGTGGCCGTTATCAGATTTCACGAGCCAGCAGATCGGCAATCAACCGGTTCCCCTCAGCATTGGGATGCAGGCCATCACCCAGCAATTCACTTTCGCGGTTGATGAAGATGTCCTCAAGGTCCGCCAGTGGAACATCCTCCTCCGCCGCCATCTGCCGGATCTGGGCGTTCAGGACCAGCGTGGCATCATAAAAATTCCAGGCATGCCGCGTCATGGGCGGCAGGGTACACAACACCGGTTTGGTCCGGTTGGCCAGGGCCGTGGTGGCCATGTACCGCAGCTCATTCACGATTCCCGGCACATCCCCGCCATGCATCAGGTCATTGGCGCCATACAACAGGATGATATGCGCCGGCTTGTACAGGGCGAGGGCATGCCCGATCCGGGCGGATCCCTGGTAGGAATGTTCGCCGCCCCAACCCAGATTCACGACGGTTTTCCCGGTCTTCTGCGCCAGCAAAGCCGGAAAGGGTGTGCCGGAGTATTCCTCAACCCCTTCCACAATGCTGTCGCCAAGGGCGACGCAGACATTCCGGTCATTATCGCCATAATCAAACGAGTCCCCCCCGCCATCATCCTCGCAACCGGCCCCCGCCATGATGACCGCCAACAGCCCCGCCATCCATGTGCGACCTGAACCATGCTGCTTAAACATGTCTAGCCCTCCGACTGTAAAAATGCTGGAAAAGTTTACGGCAAAACACGGGTCTTGCCAATCACCATCCGCCGCTCGCGACATTCCCGCTTGTCGGCGTCCTGCCCGGTGATCGCCCATCGTTTGCGCGTCCGCATACTGTAAACCCCCAGCCGGACATCATACTCCCCGGGAGACAGACCCTCCACACCCGCCAATTCAAGCGGACGGCCAATCCCGGCCGATTCAAAGGCCCACATCAACGGAAACTGGAGGGCCGCAACCTGTTTGCCTCCCTGCAATAAATGAATAAACACAACCTGTTCATTCAAGTCGGTGACCCTGTCCCTGCCCGGCACCAATTCACACGTCAGCCGCAGGCGCTGACCGGCCGTCATGTCATCTGGAAACTTCACGGCAACCGGGCGCACACCGTTCTCAAATTGTACCTGCCGGTCCCAGGCAGGAACCGGCTCCACTTCCCCGTCCGGCACCCGTTTCAACCAAACCGGTTTACCGCCCGTTTCCCGCCACCGGTTCAGGTCATGGACCAGGCGCGCTGTGTCCGGACGGACCGACAGGCCGTGAATGCGCGCCCGGCCGGTCCGGCAGGTGGCCACGATCCGGCACCGGTAAGGTGCATACGGTTTGGTAAAACGCGCTCCGATCCGTACCTTCCCCGCACCGTCAAACGACAGCACGGGAATTGGTTCCCAGACACCTTTCGGATAGGCCTCTAACGCAAGGTCCACCGTGGTGCCGCGTTCGGCATTCAGCCAAGCCTCCACCATATACGAGCCCGCCGGCAACACCATGGCGTCATCCGGCCAGCAAACCCGGAAACGTTCCGTATCCACGGCATCCAGTTCCATCGCGTGGCCAGGATTTTCATCCACGAACCGGCATCGCTGAACTTCCATATCCAAGCGCTCTCCCGCATCCCGGGGCAGTACATCCGCTTCCGGCGGCGTGGCAATACCCCCGAACCAGTCAAAGATCATCTGCTGGCGCGCATCGGCCAGCACTTCAACCCACGCGTCCCCACCTTGGACCTTGACCGTCAAGGTGGCAAACGAAACCGGCGGATTCGTGGTCATCCCTGACGGCGCACGGAATGTCCGGGGAATTCCCGCCATCACCGTGACCTGCGACTGGGCCGGCAGGTTCGTCACACAACGGAATCCGCCGCACTCCAACTCGATCCATGCCGGGTACGACGCCGTGCGAAACCCGAAAGACAGGGATCCCGGCGGCCCGTGAAACGCCAGGTCCTTGCGACGCACGGTATCCGCATCCACCTTGAACAGGCGGTCATTGCGAGGGAACACCGGTCCATTCAGGAAGATCCATCCGTCGTCCCGCGGATAGGGTACCGTCGGCACAGGCGCCTGTTGAATCCGCCGCCAGTCCCCGACAAACTCCGATCGTAGTACGCGGTGCCGGTTGCGGAACACCGGCACATTGTTTCCCTCCAGGGTGAGGTTTCGCAGATCCTCCCGACCCGGAACCGCCGGTTCACGCCCGTTAAACAGGGTCGGAACCATGGTGGCATGCCATTGCACATTGTCCGGTCGTGTCCAGAACCAGTGTTCGACAAGCGCCGAGGGGGTCACTTCCAGCAGCAGGATCGCCCCGGCGACCAAGGCCGGGAATCTTCCCCGGCGGGCCAGTGCTGCACAACCGGAGACCGCTCCGATGACCAGCGGCAATTGCAGATAGGAGAAATGGAACGGCTGGACCTCGGGCTTGGTTGCCACCGAGATTCCAAGCGCCAGGAACGGAAACACCAGCACGGCAACACGCAACGTAGCCATCCGGCCGGCCGGTTCGTCCGAAGCCGTGGCCTGACGGATCCGCCACCAGTCAACCATTGCCACCAGCAGGCCGATGATCGCCAACAGGGTCACCCCCCACCCCAATCCACTGACCAGGCGGGGCATCTGGTTCGTAAATCCCCTCGCAACCTGTTGCAGCCAGGGCATCGCCAACACCGCCTCGGAGGCATCATAATCCCGGATGAACGCCAGGTTGGCCACCATGTTCCGCCAGGTGACCTTTGGATCGAGCAGGAAACCCGGGGTCAACAGTACAACACCCGCCAGAAATCCACCAACTGCTCCGGCAAGCGAGGTGATCATGGGGCGAACCCTGCGGGTACGAACCGCTTCCAGAACGCCATAGACGCCAATCGCCAATACGGCCAGCAACCCGTTGTATTTACAGGCGTAGGCCATCCCCGCCGCCAGGCCGGCGACCGGCAGAAGTCCCATCAGCGACCCGTGCACCGTCGCAACAAGGATCAACAGCATAACCGACACCAGCAGGTCCACACCCATGTCGCCGGTGGCACTGTGCGCCACCGCCACCGAAACCGGCGCCATCGCCATGAGCAACCCGGCCAGCCACATCCGCCAGGCTGCGCCATCCATCCGCCGAACGATCGCCATTCCCAGCCCGATCACCAAAATCCCGTAAAAAACACGGAGCCCGCGCACCCAGGCCGTAAGCGAAGGTTCCGGAATCGGCGTTTCCGCGGGATTGGTCAACCGCGCCCATCCGGCCCGCACAGCCAGCAGGGGCTTCAGGATGACGGCATCCACACAGTTCAAACCATAGGGATAACCGTCATAAAACAGGTTGCCGGCATAGAAGATCAAGTTGCCCCGCAGGTACTGTTCAACCGCCCGCACCTGCTTGGCTTCATCCGGATGCGATGGCATGCCCGCATCAATCCCGCGCCAAAGCCCACCCATCCGGAGTGCCCAACCCATAATCAGGATCCCCGAAACAATCGCCAACGGCAGCATGCGACGGCTTCTTGCCATGATGTACATGTGGATGTTTTCTCCATTTCCGGGGTTTCGTTTAACCGCCAATCAAAACTCCGGCATTGCGATTCTTTACATCACGTTTTTTCCACGTCAGGTACAACCCCTGACAGGTTCGCCAGTTTCCGATACAGTTTTGAACGGGTAATGCCCAGCCGTTTGGCCGCCTGGGCCACATTGCCGCCGGTGGCGTCAAGCGCCGCCCGGACCGCCGCCAATTCCATGGCCCGCACGGTCTGGTCCAGCCCCAACCCGGGCGACGGAATCAACGGTGCCGGAATCGTCGCTGACGCGGATACCGATGTGGCGTTCGCCGGAGTAATCCCCGCCACCACATGATCAGGCTTGATGATACCGCCACCGCTGAGTATCAACGCCCGTTCGAGTATGTTGCGCAGTTCCCTGACATTCCCGGGATAGTCGTATGCCATCAATCGCTCCATGACACCGGTATCCAGGACCGGCTCCGATGTCCCCATCTCGGCCGCATACTGCTGGAGGAAATGCCGGGTCAGGACGGGAATATCGTCACGCCGGTCCCGCAACGCCGGCATGATGATCCGGAATACGGCCAGCCGGTGAAACAAGTCCACCCGGAACTGGCCATTGGCCAGCTTGCTCTCCAAATCCGCATTGGTGGCCGCCAACACCCGTACACTCACATGGATCGCCGAGGATGCACCCACCGGCTGAACCATCCCGTCTTCCAAAACCCGCAACAGCTTGGTCTGTATCGCCGTGGACATGTCGCCGATCTCATCCAGGAACAACGTGCCGCCATCCGCCATCTCAAAGCTCCCCTTACGGTTGGTCGTAGCCCCGGTAAAGGATCCCCGGATATGCCCGAACAACTGGGATTCCGACAACTCCACCGGCACCGCCGCACAATTCACCACCACAAACGGCCGCTCACTTCGTGACCCGCCGGCATGAATGGCACGGGCAGCCAGTTCCTTGCCCGTCCCACTCTCCCCGGTGATCAGGACCGACGTATTGTCCGCCTTCTGCAACAGCCGGATGGCTTCCACCACGGATTGCATCTGCGGAGACCGCCCGATCAACGCGTCCAGTCCCCATCGCTGGGACTCCCGGCTCGACAGGAACGACAACTGGTTGGCCAGCCGGTCCCGGTCCCGCAGGGCTTCCTGAAACCGGGCCGTCCGCTTTACACTCTCCACCAGTTCAACCCGCTCAACCGGTTTCTCAAACAAATCAAAAGCCCCCAGCCGCAACGCCTGGATCGCCATATCCTTGTCCGCATGCCCCGTGACCACGATCACTTCAATCGCCGGATCAAACCGCTTAACAGCCTGCAAAACCTCCGTACCATCCGAACCAGGCATCCGTACGTCCGTAATCAGAATGTCCGGCGCCGAATCAGTCAACTGACGAAGAAATGATGCCGAATCAGTAAAAAATCGGACATTAGCCCCGATTTCTTCCAAGTAGGCAGCCATCAACTTTGCCACTTCAGGCTGATCATCCAATACCGCTATCTTAAGCCGCTTTGTTTTCGCTTCCATAACACACCTCCAACCAAGTGTTCAGAATCGGACACAACATGCAGTTTATCGGACACTCAATCAATATAAAAGAAAAGAACCGGACACGTAGTATAGTCATAAGTATATGTTGATAATCATATTATGTAGTTGTGCGAAATTGGAACAGAACTTGCATATATAGAATGTGCAATGAAACCAACGTGGACAAAGCTGATGATGGCGGTACTGATCGTTGGCGGAATTTCCGTTTCTGCGTTTGGTTCGGAATCGAACAGCAAAGCCACGGAAAAGCCGGGGTGGTTCCGGCGTGTGTTTCAACGGCTGAGTTGGGAAGAAGTCCACACGGTGGTCAGTGATCCTAAAAGCGCTTCTGCGGTTGTCCGTCAAAACATCCTTTATCAGGAAGATCTGGGCGACACCTGGAGTTCCGGCGCGGAAACATGGTCACGTGAATCCGGAGATTGCGAAGACCTGGCGGCTGCGGTTGTTGAACTGGTCCGGCATCTCGGTGGTGAAGCTGAAATCGTGATCTTCCATCCCGTCGACAGTGCAGCCGGACACGCCGTCGCCACCGGAACCTGGAACGGCAAGCAATGGATCTCCAGCAACGGATTCTACTACCAGGTCCAATCGATGAAGCATGCCGCCGAACTGGTTGCCCGCGAAATGGGATGGCGCAACCGCTCCATCGCCATGGTTCGCGGTGAAACGGACGGCATCTCAGCCGCCAGCAACACCCGTACCTTCCGCCCCCCCATCGTGGTCCGTTAATTTCGCGTCAATCTCCCATCCCATCCTGTCTATCCGGTCAAACTCCCATCCCAAGCGAGTGTTCAGTATTCCGTGGGGCCGCTGGCGCAAAGCCGCCAGATGGAGCGGTGCAAGAGACGAGGTGTCAGGTTTCGGGTGTCAGGTCGGAATGTGTTGACGGAAGCGCGTTATCTCGCCTGAAACCTGAAACCCGACACCTGGGGTCTCAGATCCGTGTTCATCCCTTCTTCAACTGAAAACTGACCTCTGAACACTTTCCCTTTACGGCCGGCGTGGCAGCAGGCCCTCCACGCGCTCCGCACAGCGCTACATTCTTTTCCATATTCCATCGCGGTGCCGGCGTACTCGCCCGGACAGCGAGGTAAACACGGGCATGCCACGCCGAAGCGTCCGCGCAAAGGCGGGCTTCCATTTCGAAAAGGGCAACGGCTTCGCGTCAGATGGCTCCAGCCGCAAGGCGGAGCCGTCGGCGCCATACTCCTGGTATGCGCCGACGGCGACAACGCCGCGGATGGGGCCATATCACGCGAATCCGTTGCCCCGAAATGGAAGCCCGTTGGTTCAGCACGCGGCCGGCCAACCACCAACCAGACCGGTCCCTGCATGAAACATTGCACTTGCCCTGGCCGGCAAGGTTCATTCTACTGATATCCATTGATCCTCCAAGCAAGGAGCCAACCTCATGCCAACCAAACGCTTGTCAACCAGATCGGACCCCGCAACCGCGGATCGACGCTTTATGGCAGCCGCAATCCGTCTGGCGGAACGGGGTGTCCGGAACCGTGATGGCGGGCCTTTCGGGGCCGTCGTAGTCCTCAACAACCGCATCGTCGGCCGGGGTTGGAACCAGGTGCCACGATCCAACGATCCGACTGCACACGCCGAAATCATGGCCATCCGCGATGCCTGCCGCAAACTTGGCCGCTTCCAGCTCGACACGGCCACCCTCTACAGCACCTGCGAACCCTGCCCGATGTGTCTCGGGGCCCTCTACTGGGCACACATCCATCGTCTGGTCTATGCCGCTACACGCCGGGATGCCGCCCGCATCGGCTTCGACGACGAATGGATGTACCGGGAATTTGAACTTTCGCCCGGCCGGCGCCGCATGAAATCCGGTCGCATCCTGCGCCGGGAAGCCCTGGGAACATTCTCCCGCTGGTTCACCGATACGAATCGCATGGCGTATTGAGGCTCCCCGGCAATCCCGGGTACAGACAACCGGCGAAAGAGGGCAGACCCCTGTACGAAAACATCCCCGGTAACGCATCAGGACTGGTAACACGTCACCCGTGGCAACACCCGTCTACAAAGGAGGACCGGGGCGCCGGTTACCAAACGGTTACAAAACATGACCGATTGACCTTTATTTGAGTGTCAAAAGTCCGGTATAAATACGGCGATGAAAGTGAACCACCAACCCGTCACGCTTCCTAAGATTGCCGGCGATCTGGTCCGACTGGTGGAAACCAGCCGGCGTAGGCGCAAGCACGTCGTCCTGTTCCGTGCTTTGGGCATTGAAATCGCCCTCCCGCTGGCCTACCTGTGGGCCATCCTGGCCCTGGACAATACCCTGCACTTTACCCCCACGATCCGCCTGCTGGCCTTGTCCGGATTCTTCGGCTTGATCGCCCTGCTGGCCTGGCACTCCACACGGGTCTGGCGCACCGCCCTCTATTCCCCCGACCAGGCCGCCCTGGACATCGAACGCCGCATGCCCGGCGGGCTCGACAACCGCCTGATCAACGCCATCCAGTTGGCCCGCCACCCCGACAGCGCCCTGGTGGATACCGTCATCCGCGAGAACGTCCTGACAATCAGCCGGCAACCCGTCAATGCATCCCCCACCATACGCCCGGCCATCGTACCAGTCAGCGCGGCCCTGGTGCTGATGCTGGTCGGCGCCTGGTTCGGAATCTTCCGCACGGATCATTTCTCCAATTCAGCGGCCCGCATCCTCTTCCCGCTGGCCCGGATCGAACCGCTCTACCGCACGGTGCTCGACATCACGCCCGGCGACATCGAAGCCGTGCCCGACCAGGACGTGGTGGTGACCATCCGCATCCAGGGCGAGATCCCCGACACCGTCCGCCTGATCGTCGAACGCGACGGGGACCCCTCCTCGCTCCGCCTGTCCGTCAACCGCACCACGCACGAGGCCCGCCACACGTTCCAGTCCATACGTCAGCCCCTGCGCTATGCCGTACGCGGCGGGGATTTCGAAAGCCGCTTCTTCCATATCCAGGTGCCGGTCCCCTTTTCCCTGCGCCGCACCGTCGCCACGTTCCAGTATCCCGCCCACACCCGCCTGGCGGACCGGCTGCAGGAAATCACCGGCGGCGACCTGGATGCACCCGAAGGAACCCGCGCCGGCATCCGCTTCCAATTCAACCAGCCGGTCAAATCCGGAACCCTGCTCCGCTTCCCCTCACCCGACACCCCCTCCGATCAGCCGGCCGAAACCATCCCACTCGAATCAACCACCCGCTCCGAGTGCGCCGCCACCCTGACATTCGATCAGCCCGGCGTCTACCGGCTTTCGATGACCCTGGCAGACGGCACACCGGCCACGCTGGGACCCTTCAGCCTGCGCGCCATTGCCGACGCCCCTCCCGTCCTCCAGCTCAACGGCGTCACCGAAGGCGATGAACTGCTGACCGACACCATCCTGCCACTCACCATCCAGGCCGAGGACGACTACGGCATCGACGCCGTCGAACTGGCCTACCGGAAACGCCCGGACGGAACCAATAGCGTCCCCGCCTGGTTCCCCCTCCAATCCTGGACCCCGGCCACCCACTCCGCCCGCTTCGGCACCAATGTCCCCCTGGTGGTCGCCTCCCTTGACGCCATTGAAGGAGAAAGCGTCGAACTGGTGGTGCGCGGCCGCGACAACCATCCCGGCCATGCCGGGCAATGGATCGTCGGAACCCGGGTCCCCTGCATCGTCAGCGGGCCGGGGGCACGCCTCCAACTGGAATATGAACGCATCCTCCGGGTGGAAAAAGGACTCCGTGAACTGATCAGCTCCCTCGACCATTCAACCGCGTTTGCGGTCGAATGGATCCGCAAGTTCGATCCGGCCTCGGGGCTCCGCTGGGATGACAAGCGTACCCTCGACACCCTGACCGCCGCCATCACCAACCAGGCCCGTATCCAGGCGGAGTTCCGTGCCACCGCCGCCACCCTCGCCAACGACATCCCCGAGGATGCCGGCGACCTGCGCCTGTCGGTCGGCCTGCTGGCCGACACCGAACTGCTCCGCGCCGTGCGCATCCTCGAATCGGTCCCCCGCCGCGACACCCCCGCCGACAAACGGACCGCCCTCGCCGAATCCCGCCTGACCACCGAACGGTGCGCCCGGTCCCTAGACGAGGTGCTGGGTCGCTTCACCACCTACCGGCAGGACTGGGAACTCACCCGCATGATCCCCTTCGTCCGGATGCTGGCGGACCGCCAGCTGGGCATGGCCGAAGCCTCGGCCACCTATGCCGGTCTCGCGGTGAACATCATCGGCGAAACCCAGCGCACCGGCTCCGGTCGCCGCCAGCAACGCCTGCACGAGCTGGCTGGCCTCGCACAATCCGCCTTCACCGGCATGGCCACCCGCGACACCCAGGTGGGGCCCCTTCTCACCGCCGCATTCAAGGAAACCGCCGACTCCCTCGGATCCGAACCCCTGCGCACCCCCATGCAGCAGGCCACCGCCTCCCTGGCACAGGGACACTGGCAGGAAGCCGAAGGGTTCCAGCGGCGGGCCGCCGAACAACTCGACGCCCTGCATCGCAAACTTCGCCAGACCCAGGCCGCCGCGGCCCGCGCCGCCATCGATGAACTGGGCGCACTGGCCGAATCCCAGGCCGATACCCAGCAGGACATCGATCAGCTCAAGGCCGGTTCCGGCGAAAACCCCCTCCAGGTCGACGAAGCCATGCTGAACCTCGAAGACATCATCCACGCGCGCAAGGCCGCCGAGGATGCCGCCGACAAGCATGCCGGCCGCGGCAAGGACGCCTCCTTCGATTACCTGTTCGAGGACAGCATGCGCGGCATGCTCGGCCGCCCCATGGGCAGCAAGGAACAGGAATTCAAGAACCTGAAACTCGCCGAGAAACCCTCCGGCCAGATGAGCATGCCGAATTCCTCCGACCGCGCCCCCAATTCGGTCAAGGCGGTCATCCAGGAAAAATTCGAGGATCTGGTCGGCGACCTGTTGGAGGAGGCCGACGACCTGCGTGAGGATTTCGAAACCTACAACCTCAACACCGCCTGGAAGATCAACGAGACCGGCAATGTCGGCAAACAGGGCGGTGACCTTAACTCCACCGCGGCCGCCGCCGCCACCGGCAACATGAAACCACCCACCCAGAACTTCGGCGGCGCCTCCCGCGCCGGCCGCCAGGGCGCCCGGGCCCACGGGCTGTCGGTCGGTGACGAATCGGTCAACCGGCGCGGACGCGATGAGGCCCAGGAAGGCCAGATGGAAGTGGCCGACCAGCAGGGTGAAATGAAGGAAACCCTTTCCGATGATCCCGCCACCGACACCTCCACCGGCGTTGGCGGCAAGCGCATCGCGGACCCCAACTCCACCTTCAGCACCAAGAATGCCGGGGAATGGAAGGACGACATGGCCGACAAGCTCTTGCCGCCGCAGGCCAAGAACCAGATCGTCGAACGCAAGGGTCCGCCGATTTCCGCGGAAGCCGCCGAACGCCTGCGCGATCTCGATAACCGCCAGGAACAGGTGATCGACCGGATCAAGACACTGAAGAAGGAACTCGACCGCCTGTACCTGCCCACGGATCATCTCGACGACATCATGGAACGGCTCACCGCCAACCTGAACCGGCTCAAGGAGAAACCCGACCCCGACGCCATCCGCCGCCAGGTGGAAACCCTCGACTCGCTCCGCGGTTCGGTGATGGTGTTCAACCGCGCCTCCGGCGAGTTCGAGCAGAGCCTGCCCCGCGAACAGTCGGTCCGCGGCCGCCTGCTCGACGAACCGGCGCCGCCCGTGCTTCCCGCCTACGAGGAGGCCGTGAACCTCTACTATGAAAGGCTCTCCGGCCTATGAGGTGTCTGCTGCTGATCCTTCTCCTGCTCACCACGACCGCCGTCCCGCGTGCGAAGGCACAGGACCTGTTCGTCAACCGGGTGATCGACGTATCCGCGCCACAGGCGGTCTGCGCCGCCGTCGGCGATGCGGCCGGCCTGCTGGTCATCGGGGAACGCGCCTCGACCAACGGGCATTTATCCCTCGTCAAGCTGGCGGCCAACGGCATGCCCGAAGCCACCCCACCCGTCCCCCTCCGCCTGGAACTCCCCGAACCGTTCCGGGCCCTTGATGTTTACCCCCGATGGGTCCGGTTCCATCCCACGCTTCCCCTCCTGTATGTCTGGCAGGAAGTGGCCGGTCCCAACCCCGATTCCCCGGAGGGCAAGGCCATCACCGAATCCTTCCACCACCTGGCGTTATACGCGGTCACCAACCGGTCACTGGCCTTCATCATGGCCTGGGGGCATGGCCCGGTGTTCACTTACGGGGGGGAACTTCCCCTCGGCGAACTGCTCGACCACACCGCGCGCCGCCTGTTCCTGCCCGACCTGCACGATCCGGCTAAAAATCAGACGGCGCTCGGATATTTCGACCTCGACGCCGACGGCCGCCCCGTTCCCGTTTCCGTCCCGATCCCCGGCACGCTGGATGGTTACGGATTGAACGAGTTCAAGCAGGAACTCCTCCCGACCTGGGTGAACACCCACCAGATTCTCAACCCCAATGCCCGCCCCGGATTCCTGGCCCCAACGCCCGGCACCGTGATCTTCAGTTGCGGGGGCACCGAAATCGGCCTGTGGGATACCGTCAACCGCCGCGGCCCCTTTGGAACACTTTCCACCCCCGTCAACCACTGGTGGATCAGCGGCGTTCCCGGCAAGCCTCACTTATACGCCGCCGGCAGCCGCTCCCTGCTCCAAATGGCCCAGACCGACGGTTACTTCACCCTGCTTCCGCAAATCATTGAAGTCGACAACCCCCATAACAACTTCAACCTGCCACCCGTCGTCATGACCGGTCGGCCCACCGCCTTGTTCGCCGGCATGACCCGTCAGCTGGCGGCCATCCCCCTCCAGGCCGACGGCACCTTCGCCGGCCCGGTTCAACTGCGTCAATACAAGGACACCCCGCCCCGGGCGGTTGCCGCCTCAACCCGGTTCAACCGCGTTTACGTGATCACGGGAACCAAGCAATGAGCCCGTCTAACAAACGAAAATCTCTCCACCTCCCATTTCCCGTCTTATGGAGACGGGGCGACCCCGCCCCGTTCCCCTCCCCCCCTCCCCGCACGCTTTCCATTGCCGCAACGCTCCTCCTCTTCTTAGCCGCCGGCACCTCTCTGGCCGGCACCATCATCATCGACTCCACCGGCATTGACCGGGTGGCAGGCATCGTGGAGTGGGCACCCCGCCAAAGCTGGTCGCTGAATGAACAGCCCGAGGGTCGGGCGCACAATACGTCCGTTGGCCTGGTCCAGGGCCGCGGTCTGCTGGTCCGTTTCGCGCTGGATGCCATTCCCAAGGGGAACCGGATCATCCATGCGGAACTGGTTGTGAACGTGCCGACCACCCAGGGCAACGAACCCCGCTTCTACCTGTGGCGTATCCTGGCGGAATGGGGAATCGGGGTGTGCCACCAGTTCCGCATGACCCACCCGAAACCCCTTGCCTGGACCCGGCCCGGCGCCCGTGCTTTCTCAACCGACCGTGCCACCCGGCCTACGGATATCGTCCGCATCCGCACCCCCGGCGACGTCACCATCAACGTCACCGAGGATGTGGACCTGTGGTACACGGGAACCGTGCCCAATCACGGCTGGCTGTTCACCGTTGAAGATCCCGCGATCAGCCTGGCCTTCCATACCCCGCTCACCAAGGAACCCGGCCGATGGCTCCTGCGGGTAACCTATGAACCGGAGGTCGCCCCGTGAAACACGGACTCCCGGTTCTCGTCACCATACTCATGACTGTCGCCCGTGGCCCGGCCCAGGAACCCGCAGCGCGGGTCTGGTCGGGATCCAACCCGCCCGTCGAAGGCAGCTATCGGTTCCTGATCGAGGACCATATCACCATCCAAGCCGCCGACGGCAAGGAGGTCCGCCTCCCCTTCAATACCCTGAGTGCGGACGATCAGGCCCTCGCACTCCAGCTGGAGACCCGGCAGGGACCCGTCTCGCCGCCCGGCTGGCTGGCCGGATACAAGGTCCGCTTCCCGATTCAGATCGTGGATCCGCCGTCGATGACCAGCCAGACCGTCATCGCGCGCATCCCGACCGGCGGCTGGCTTAAACCGGATGCCAGTGATTTTGTGATTCTTACCCGCAACGGTCGGCGCATCCCCGCCGCCATCCTGTCACATGACCCGCTGGGCGACACCCTCTGCCAGTTCCGTCGCAACGGGGTGGAGCGCTGGTACTGGGTGTATGCGGCCAATCCCGCAGCCCCGGACCGGGACCGCGCCCTCGAAAACCGGATAGCCTCCTCCCGCAAGGCATCGGAACAGGCCCTGCTCGCCAAGATGGCCGCCCAGAAGCGATCCGCCGACCGGGCTGCCGAACTCCGCGACACAGCCGCCGAAGTCGAGAAGGAACGCACGCTGATCCAGCAATCCGCCGCTGAACTGACCCAGTGGCAGAAACTCCTGCCCGAACGCGAGACGGCTGCACAAGCCGCAGCGGAGAAAGTCCCGCCCGCCCAAGCCATCGCCCAGCAGGCAGCTGCCGCCCATGCACCGTTCGAAAAGGAAGCCGATGCCAAAACCGCGGCCGCCCGCATCGTGGAACGGGAAGCCGCCGACCTGCGTGCCAAAGCCAACCAGCTGAAGACGGATCGCGACAACACGGCGCGCAACCTGGAGAACGCCCGTGAACAGGTCAAAACTGGAACCGCGGCGCTGGCCGCTGCCCGGACCGCCGCGGAACAGGCGCGCCGGCAGGCCAATACGGACCGCCGCAACGCCGAGGCCGCCACCGCCACGGCCGCCGCCCACCTCGCGGAATCCGAACGTGCCATCCGTGATTCAGCCAACACCCCAGCCACCGATCCCACCCACGAACGGAAAGTACGCGCCGCCGAAAAACTCAAGGCCGACGCCGAACAATCCGGCCGCAACCGGGATGCCGCCCGCCAGAAGGCCGATCAATCCGAACCGGCGGCACGCCAGGCCGAACAGGCCCACGAACAGGCCAAAGCCGCTCTCGACACAGCCAACCGGTCGGTGACCGACCTGACCCGCCAACTCGAAACCCTGCGCAAGGATGCCGATGCCGCCGAGGCCGCCGCCGTCCCGCGCGAAACAGCCGCCAAGGTTGCCGGTGAAGCCGCCAATGCCGCCCGGCTCGCCGCCGCCCCGACCGCCACGGCCAAGGCCACCGCCGACCAGACCCTGGCACAATTGTCCGGCGCATCCCAGGCCGCGAATGCCGCGGTCACACAGGCCAAAACCCGGATCAACGAAGTCACCAAAATCAAGACGGATGCCGAGGCCCGACTGGCCGCCCTCATGCCGCGTTATGATCCGCTCAAACGCGCCGCCGACGAGGCCGCGGCCGCCGTCGCCAGCACCGTGACCAACGCCGTCGCCATGGAAAAAGCCTATTTCGACCTCGCTTACGAGGCCGAACCCCGCCTGTTCAAGGAAGGCATGACCGTCGAGTTCCGCGATTGGGCCGGCGATCGTCTCGCATCCTGGCCGGCCGTGGTCGAAGGCCTGCAAAAATCGGACAACGTCATCGGTGCCGCGGTCGTGGGCGAAATCCTCCAGAACGTCAACCCCTTCCGCCGGCATGACCCGCGCAATTTCGCCGCCTCCTACCGCGGATATTTCCGGATCACCCAGCCGGGTATCTACAGTTTCTTTGCCAACGGCGACGACGCGGCGTTCCTGTTCATCAATGGCTACCGGGTCTACTCCCGCACCGGTTCCAATCCGCCCATCCGCGGCCGTACCCCCCTGTACGCGGTCGGCGCCGACATCGAACTGGAAGCGGGCATCCATCCGTTCGAAGTCCACCACATTGTCGGCAACACACCGGCCGCCATCGGGTTGTGCACGCTCTCCTGGATCGTACCCGGCGGCAACCAGTGGCAGTTCGTCCCGCGCGAAGCGTTCACCACGGCGCTCACCGCCATTCCCGCCGGTGTCGAATCCTTCGACGGCAAACCCGTGGCCCTGTTCGATGCCGGCATGGACGACACCCTCACCTCCGACGGCATCACATTGTATGTGGCCCGCTTTGCCGCACAGGGAAACATCCCCAACCCGGGCATCCTGCGCTGGGACTTCGGCGACGGCACCACCCGGTCCGGCAACCCGTCCCCGCATCATGTGTATTTTGATGCCGGTGTGATCACGGCCAGCCTGGCGTCCCACCCGTCCCTGCCGCCGTTCAAGCGCCGGTGCCAGACCTGGGTCCCGCCCCTTCCGGCCAATCCCCTCACCCCGGACCGCATCATCCAGTCGCTGGCCGGTTTGAACCTGGCCCGTCTGCCGCCGGCCCACCTGTGCGACCTGTACCATTTCCTGACCGTATGCGACCGGCCCGCCCGCTGGGCAATCCTGGAGCCGCTCACCCGGCAACTGCTTGCCAACCGGAACCTCGACGTCGCATTCCGGGCGCGCCTGAACAATACCCGCATGGAAGCCCTCGCCCGCCTGGGCAAGACATCCGATGCCCTCGCCCTGCATGAACCCGCCCTGCGGGAGGCCGGTCGATCCCGCACCCTCCGCATGCTCGTCCAGCTGGGCGCCGCCAATGTCCAGCGCGATCCCATACGGGACTACCGGACGTCCGACGGCCTGTATGCTTCCATCCTCGATGAAAACCTGCGGGTCCGGCATCCGCTGGTCCGCCAGGCCGCCGTGGCCTGGGGCGATATGCTACTCGACGCGGGCGAAACCGCACGGGCCGGGGCCGCCTACCGGGCCGCCATGGCGTTGGGCCAGGTGGGCGCCACCGGCGAGACCCCCTCCGACGCCGTTGAACGCGGGGCGCTCCTGCGCATCGCCGAACAGCAGCTGCGGGCCGGCAACACCCGCCAGACCCGCCGCCTGCTCGAACGCATTGAGAATGAGTTCCCCG
>Ga0156641_1184_pt5 | contig 42104 bp, 34 predicted proteins | sample RifOxyC3_FD_110715 | JGI IMG/M metagenome (GOLD analysis project Ga0156641, IMG submission 110715) | Lentisphaerae bacterium RIFOXYC12_FULL_60_16 | reverse complement strand
ATAGGCAGCCGGATAATGGTACCCCATATCCACCCGGACACCCGTATCCGGCGTCCCATTCGTCCAGGTCGTATCGTCGGCGAGGTTCCAGGATGCGGCGGAGTTGGTGCCTGCACCGCGGGCGGGACTGCCGTCCGCGAGGTAATATCCGCGTTCGAACAGCGGATCGGCGCTGATGTTGCCGTTGGCCGTGCCGCCGTTACCGGTGTTCGAGTAGCGCAGGTTGATCGTGCCGGACACATCCCTGCCATTACCCCAGATCACCGAATTGGTGATGTTCAGGGTGCCGGCGGAACGATACACGCCTTCGCCGTTGTTGTTGGCTATCGTTGAATTCAACAGGGTGGTCGAACCGCTCACGACATAAACCCCGCCGCCCCAACCCCCACCCCTGGCATTCCCAGCCACCAGGCAGTTCTTCAGTAGTGCCGTTCCCAGTGCGGCAATGCCACCACCACCCGTCGGCGATGCAACATAGGAGTTCTCCGTCCGATTATTAAGGATCCTGCAATCGACCAGCGTGATGGTACTGGCGGCATCCGAGTAAATACCGCCACCCAGTGACCCATAACTTCCGTTTTTTTGAGCCAGGTTCCCCTGGATCAGACACTGGTTCAGGGTCATAACGCTGGAGACCAGTGAGAGTCCGCCACCACGGCCTGTTGTATTGCCGCCGGACGGATATATCGTGTTCCGGGTGATCCGACAGTCGGTGAACACCATGCCGGAACTGCCGGCAACATATACCCCGCCACCATAGGCGGATGACGCCGTATAGGATCCGCCGGTAATGATCACCTGCTCCAGGGTACCGGCGGTGACCTGTTGGATGAAAAGGATGCGGTGATTGACACCGGCGTTGGCGCGGGTCAGAACCGTCGGCCAGCGCCGGGGATTGTCCGGCCCCGGCAGAACCGCACTGTTGGTCGCCGCATAACCGCCGCGGACCGTAACCGTTGCATTTGATGCCCACACCAATTGGTTCGTCAGCAGAAAGGTATGCCCGGCCAGACAGATCGTATCGCCGTCGGCTGCTTCGTCGAATGCCCGCTGGATATTTGTATAGGCCGTTTCCCAACTGGCACCGGTTAAATCATTCCCGTTGGTGGCGACATACCAGGATCGCGGCTCACCATGTGCCGGCGAGATCATTGCCGGAAGCATGAAGCAAGTAGACAGAAGGACAAGTTGATGGAATTTCATAATGATCCAGAAGGCAATTGCATCCCTCTAATAGACAGTATTTTTACATCGTAAGGGGGTGTTTTTCAATCGCCGAACGTTGTCTTACTGTGCTATTTTATTGTTCATGAATACCCAGGCGTTGGTTCGTAAATTCTATTGGTGCTTTTTCTTCCGCTGCGGATCGGAGCGTGTGGAGGAGACGCACCAGCATGAACACCACACGCTGGTGGTGTTCACGGAAGGGAAATATTACGGGAGGGCCGGTGGAAAATCATTCGAGGCCGGCGCCGGCGACATTGTCCTGTACCGGGCAGGCGAAAAATACCGGGAATCCAATGATCCCGGGGATCCCCCGGCGTTTTATGTCATCCAGTTCCACAGCGATGAGGATTTTTCATTTGTCAGGCGGCCGATGCGGGACCGGGAAGGACGGGTGCGCACGCTCTGCCAGTGGCTGAACGAGCAGTGGTGGTGGGCGACCGAGGCGGATGATGCCTACAAGCATGGTATATTGGGCGCGATCATCGCGGAGTTGCTGCACATCAAATGGGCGTCGGTTGACCCGTTTGTCGATGCGGTCCAGCGTTACCTGGTTGCACACATGGCGGAACCGGTCACGACCGCTTCACTGGCCCGGCATTTCAGGATGAGCCGAAGCTATTTCTGCCGCCGTTTCCGTACCGAGGCACATATTGCGCCAATGGCCGAATTGCAGAAGCTTCGACTGTTCCAGGCCCGGTCTTTCCTCCAAACCACCGATATGCCCGTCAAACAAATCGCCCGCAAGGTCGGCTTCTCGGATACCGCCGCGCTGACACACCTGTTCCGCCGGGTGATGAATACCACGCCGACGGGTATTCGAAAAGGAGCCGGCAGAAGCCGTGAGGAAAACATCCGGTTGCGTGAACACGGCCAGATCGAAGGCTGAACCGGGGGAATCGAAACGGCTTTGCCGATTATTGACCTGCCTGCGGTTCCTGATATCTTGCGGAAAAACAGGAATTACCCGGGCACAGGAATCCAACCATGCATCCACGATTATTGATGACCGCACAGCCGATCACCGGGCTTCGATCACGAAATGATGTCCTCGCGTCCATACAGGGAGGGCATACAAAAACCCTCTGGGATTGTATGCTTAAAGCTGCCGGTGATGCTCGCGTACAACCCCCTTACACACCACGCACGCCCCTGCCCGAACGTACCTCCGGACAGGCGAACGCCGGCAATGCCGACTTTCACATTGTTCATGCCGCCGGCACCCGTATCCAACAGGCGGCCCTAATCACCCTGTTGACCGGCGAACAACGGTTCAAGGATGATGCCCTGGTCCAATTGGAGTGCCTGTTCGATGACCACCAGTGGCCGGACTGGTGCGACCGGTCCCATCCTCGCCCCACCGACTTGAGAACCGGTCAGTTCATGCGCGCGCTCGGACTCGCTTATGACTGGATGTATACGGCCTTGAGCGAGACCCAGCGGAAATGGTTCGTCGAGAACCTGGACCACCGCGCCATCCAGCCATACCTCCAAGCGCTCGACCAAAAGGCATGGTGGGCATTTTCCAAAGAACCCAACAACTGGATGACCTGCATCGTGGGCGGTGCCGGCATGGCCGGCATGGCACTGGGCAAGGACCATCCCGACAGCCAGCGACTGGTTGAAGAAGCCGTCCCTCGCATGCTGCAATATCTGGACACCCTCGGACCGGAGGGCGAATTCAACGAATGCATCGGCTATTCCAGCGCCATGCGTTTTCCCATCGAATTCTTCAACGTTCACCGTTACTGGCAGGGCGGCGGCGAGAACCTGCTGGCTTCCAAACTCTTCCGGGCCTTCTGTGACTGGTACATCCACTTCATGATTCCACCCGGCCGACAAGTTCCATTTGGTGATACCCATCACAACCGGGAACCCTATGCGGCCATGTTCGCAACCATGGCCGCGGCCACCCGGGAACCCCGTTACCAGTGGTTTTACGAACAATACCGTGACCAGGGCGATCGTTCCGATTTATGCGAGGAACTGCTCAACTACGACCCCACAGTTCCATCCGGCACGCCCGAAGGCCAGATGCCCGGGGGTCGGGGTTTTCATGCGCACGGGGCCTGCTGGTCAAGTCGTACCGATTGGAATCCGCTTTCAACGGCCTGTGTCGTAGTCGGCAAGGGCGGGCATGGTTCGGAAATGCACGGACATCATGATGCCGGCACCTTGTGCATCGATGGATTCGGTAAAACCCTGATCACCGAACCGGGCCCCCCCCTGCCAGTCTATCCCCCCGACTTCTTCGGCCCGGAACGGTATGCGTATTATCACGCCTCCTGCATCGGGCATAATGTCCCCATGTTCGGGGGGCGTGAAATGCGCTCGGGCCAGCATTATGCAGCCCGCATTCTCGACATGCAGTTCAAGGACGACGCCGGCGCCGTCTGGATGGTCGACACCACCGCTTTATACGGCGGCATCCGGCGGGTCCGCCGTGGAGTCATTCACCTGCTCCCGGGAATCATTGCGGTTCTCGATGCCTGTGATCTGAAAACCGACGAGGAAACCTCCATCCGATGGCATCCGGCGGGTCCGGTGAAATTGGACCGGTCCGGACGTTTCATCCTTGAACAGGATGGGGTTCACCTGGAGGGTTATTGCCGTTCCCTGAACCAGACCCGGATCCGTCTCCGGATGCGCCACCATGAACTCCGGCCACCCTTCAACCTCGACCGGTTGGGGAATCCGCTGATCCAGGTGAACGAACCCTATCTTGACGTCACCTTAAACACGCAGACCGTTCGCCTGGTATCATTGTTCAGCGTGTCCGGGCGGGGAATTGAACCTGCACCGTGGCGAAAGGATCCTTCCGGCTGGCGCCTGATGACCCCCACCGGAGGGGTCCGCGTCACCGCCGATGATTGCAGGATGACGGTATCGGATGATCATCATGCCCTGTCACTGGACCTTGATGCCGGAACCTGCGAGATAAAACCGGAGCGGTAAGCGCCCGCATGTCCCCGATCCCGGCTACCGGGCCAGTGTCTGTTTGCTGCGGGTCTTTTGCAAGGGGTTGTCCGGCAGACGCCGATTCAGGAAATCCAGCGACAACTCAACGCACTCCTTCGCCTCGTCCGGGGTGGATGTCCCCACGGTGACCATGTCCTGGTCACGGATGGTGTTCCACACGAAAGCCAGCCCCACCGGCGGCAACAGGCGGCCCGCCGCCATGGGTTTGATGGTCATGACCGGTTTCTTAGCTTCCTTGATGATGCGCATCACCCAGTCCACTTCCACGTGCATGAGAAACCCGGCGGCGTTGTAGATCTGAATGTAGGTTTCCACATCCGCGCCGCTCTTGTCGGCCACCACCGGGGTTTCCGGCATGTGGGAAGAGAGCCCGGGCACCATGCCGCGTTCCCGGATCATCTTGGTGTAACGATCCAATCCGCGGAACTGGCCGGTCATCAGGTCAATGATCTTGTCCGTCACACACTGGTGCGGGAAACAGAACGTGGCGCCAAGCCGCCGACACTCGTCGAACACCCGTTCCGGCTCGGATTCCGCCGGCCCGCCCGGCAGGATATTGAAGTGCGGGGTTGCGATCAGGCGCATTTCCAAACCTGTCTTGTCCTGCGCCATCCGGATCGCCTCATGCAGCAACGGGACCGGCATGCCCATCACCGCATTGACACCATGGTTCAGGAACACTTGAAGGATGGCTGCAATCCGGTCACGCGTCTGGTAATCCTTGATGAAGCGGTCCTTTGCCTGGCTGGTATGGGAATATCCCAGCATCCAGTTGGTCCCGGCAATCATGCGTGAAATGGAAACGCCCCCCACCACGGTCATAGGAAAATTCGACATCATTCCCCTCCGGTCAAAGGCTTAACCCGGCACTCGCCGATGCGCTCCGACTATTTCCGCTTGGCAATCAGCAGATCGAGGTCTTCCTTCAACGATTGGAGGTCCTCCTCGTGTTCCACTTCGTCCGAGATGATCTGCAACACCATGTTGTAGGTCACGGGATCCGTGGACTGGGTGATGCCCAGCAGTTTCTTGTAGGTGGTGATGGCGCACTGTTCGCCCTTGATATTCTGGTCCAGCAGGATGCCGACATAAGGATCTGCCGGGGCGTCATAGCCGCAATTGGTGTTCTTGAGCCACGCATCCGGGCTGAGCAACGGGGTTCCGCCCAACTGGATGATCCGCAGGCACACCATGTCCGCATGGCGTAGTTCATCCGCTGCATGCTGGACCAATTCCGCCATCACGGCATCCTTCATGGGGCCCTTGGCCACCTTGGCTCCCAACCAGTACTGGTAATAGGCCAGCCATTCATCGGCAAATGCACAATTGAGCAGTTTCACCAGCTTGTTGACATCCATGCCGACAATCTCACGACCCTTGGTACCCATGATGTTCCTCCTTGTTGAGCAACTCATCGCACCATGCCAAACCCCCTATTGGAAGGCAATACTGATTCCCGCTGTGCCGCCGGTTCCGGCATTGACACCCCCCTTTAATCCCGCTAGCTTGTGCGGGTATCGTGCATCCGTGGTGATACCGGCGCGTGGTGCTGCCGGACCCGAATGCGGGTGTACACACAATAAAATACGGGTGATCGACAGTGATTCAAGTCAAGGTTAAGAAGGGCGAAACAGTGGAAAAGGCGCTCAAGCGCCTGAAAAAGATTCTGGATAAAGAAGGCATGATGAAGCAGGTTCGGGCGAACCGCTACTTCGAGAAGCCCAGCGAAAAGCGGCGGAAAAAAGCCGCCCGGGCACGGGCACGGGCTCGTAGTCTTTAATTGATCATCCGGAATCCCTTTCGCCCCCTCATCCGGCACCCGTCACCCCGAGCTGTTTGCTTCCGGGTAAGCCGTGGCTTTATGTGGCGTTAGTTTTTTGGAGATTGTGGCCGGATGACCCTTCAATTCGCACTCTCGACACGATGGAATGCGTTCCGTCACCATGACGGCGCCGCCCTGGTTGCCGAAATTGCGAGTTTGGGATTTACCGCCGTTGAGTTGGGGTACGACCTGCGGATGGAACTGGTGCCCGGCATTCTGGATGCCGTGCGCGCCGGCCACATCAATGTGGGAAGTGTTCACAATTACTGCCCGGTTCCTGTCGGCATTCCCAATGGGCACCCTGAACTCTTTTCCCTGGCCAGCCGGAGTTCCCGGGAACGGCGCAGCGCCGTCACCTACACCATCCGCACCGTCGAGTTTGCACATAGTGTGAAAGCCTGCGTGATGGTGGTCCATGCAGGCCGCGTCGACATGCCGAATCTGACCGCCGAGCTGGTGGACCTGTATGCGCGCGGAATGCGCAACCATCCACGTTATGAGAAGACCCGCATGAAATTGCTGCTCCAGCGCGAAAAACGCGTGGGGCCGCATCTCGACGCGCTCAGTCGTTCCATCGAGGAACTGCTCCCCTCCTTTGAGTCGGCCCAAGTCCGACTGGCGTTCGAAAATCTCCCCTCCTGGGAAGCCATTCCAACCGAAACGGAAATGGAAATCCTGTGCGAGCGCTTTGGACGCCAGCAACTGGGATACTGGCATGATACCGGTCACGGCCAGGTACGGGAAAATCTCGGACTGATCGGACACCAGCACTGGTTCCGGAAACTCAACCCGCTCCTGGCCGGCATGCACCTGCATGACGTCATGCCGCCTGCCGACGATCACCTGATGCCGCCTTACGGAACCATGGACTTCACCTGGTTCCGCGATTACATTCCCCCCGCCATCCCGCTGGTATTCGAACCGATACCCGACACACCGGCTGAACGGGTCCGGAACGCCTTCCATTTTATAAGTAAACTCTGGCAAACCAACCCAACGATACAAGGAGACACACCATGAAAGCATTGATCACCGGCATCACCGGCCAGGACGGTTCCTACCTCGCGGATTTCCTGCTCGACCAGGGATACCAGGTCTACGGGATGGTGCGCCGCGCCAGCACGGAGAACTTCGACCGGATCGCCCACATCAAGAACCGCATTACCCTGGTCCAGGCCGACCTGCTGGACGAGTTGTCCCTGATGGGAATGCTGGAGCAGGTCCGCCCGGATGAAATCTACAACCTGGCAGCCATGTCGTTCGTACCGACTTCCTGGAGCCAGCCGATCCTGACCGGCGAGTTCACCGGCATCGGCGTCGTCCGCATGCTGGAAGCCGTGCGCCGGGTCTGCCCCAAGTCGCGTTTTTACCAGGCATCCAGCAGCGAAATGTTCGGCAAGGTGCGGGAGGTTCCGCAAACCGAACTTACCCCCTTCTACCCGCGCAGCCCCTATGGCGTTTCCAAGGTGTATGGCCACTACATCACGGTCAATTACCGGGAGAGCTATAACTTGTTCGCCGTTTCCGGCATCCTGTTCAATCACGAAAGCCCGCGCCGCGGCAGGGAATTTGTAACCCGCAAGGTCACCGACGGCGTGGCGCGCATCAAGCTCGGGCTTGCCCGGTCCATCAGCATGGGCAACATCGACTCCCAGCGGGACTGGGGTTTCGCCGGCGACTACGTGCAGGCCATGTGGCGGATGCTCCAGCAGAAGACACCCGACGATTTCGTCATTGCGACCGGCAAGGCCCATTCCGTGCGCGAACTGCTCCGGGTGGCCTTTGAGCGCGTCGACCTGGACTGGAAGGATTACGTGGTGGTGGATCCCAAGCTGATCCGGCCGGCCGAAGTCGATCAATTGCTCGGCGACAGCTCCAAGGCGCGACGGGTGCTCAAATGGAAACCCTCCGTAACCTTCGAGCAACTGGTCCACATGATGGTCGAGGCGGACATGGAACGGGTCCGGCAGGAAATCGCCCAGGGGGCCCTGCCCGATATCCGTCCCGCAACCCGGTCCGCGGGCCGCAAGGGCAAAACCTCAAAATAATCCAGCGGCCGGCGGCGTTTCACCGGCCCGGACGACAACCACCATGCGTATATTGATCACCGGCGCAGCGGGATTCGTGGGGCGGCATCTGATCCGCGAACTGGCGGAACACGGGCATCAGCCCGTCGCCCTGGATATGCGCTTTCCCTTCCCCGCCGAATCCGCCTGGCGGCAGGTGACCGCCGACATCATGGATCCGTCCGCGATCAGCCGTATCCTGGCGGAACACCAGGTCGAGGCGGTGGCACATCTGGCCGCCATATCCTTTGTACCCGACGGAAACGCGGATCCGGCACACCTGTATGCCATCAACATCCAGGGCACCCTGAACCTGCTGGAAACCGTCCGCCGGCACCGGGCCGGATGCCGCCTGCTGTTCGTTTCCACCGCGCACGTTTATGGTAATCCCGAAACAACCGGACCGCTGAACGAAACCGCCCCCCTGTGTCCGGTAACCCCCTATGCCATCTCCAAGGCCTGCGCCGATCATATCGCGCAATCCTATGCACGCGAGTACCGCCTGCCCATCCTGGTGGCACGCCCCAACAACCACACCGGTCCCGGACAGGACACCCGATTCTCGATCCCGGCCTTCGCGCACCAAGTCCGCACCGCTGCCGGTGCAATACCCCATCCCCCGCTGCGGGTCGGCAACCTGGACAGTACCCGCGACTTCTGCGATGTGCGCGACGTGGTAGGCGCCTACCGCCTTTTGATCGAACAGGGGCAACCCGGCCAGGCCTACAACATCGCATCCGGTCGACCGATCGCCATGCGCGATATTCTCGGACACTTCTGCACCCTGGCAGGCATTCCACCGGCCTTCGAAACCGATCCCGCCCGCTTCAGGCCGACGGACCGGTCCCCCCTTCTGGACACCCGCCGGATACGGGAACAGACGGGATGGGCGCCCCGGATACCCCTCGAACAGACCCTGCAGGACGTCTGGAATTCACCATGAAAAAACGATTGATCACCGTCGCACAAATCCTGTTCGGACTGGCCCTGATCGCCTGGCTTTTTTACAATCTGCACCAGCGCGGAGACCTCTACAAGCTGAAGGCGGCCTTTGGCACCTCCCTCTCAAACCCCGGATGGATCGCCGGGGCACTGGTGGCCATGCTACTCTGCCTGATCATCTGTTCCGGGCGGTGGTATCTCCTCCTGCGCTCCCAGGGGATTCTCCTGGAATATCGCCGCGTCCTGATGCTCTACTTTATCGGGCACTTCTTCAACTCGTTCATGCCTGGCGCCACCAGCGGTGATGTGTTGAAAGCCTATTATGTCACGCGCCACACGCCGGGCCGGCGGACCGAGGCCGTCTCCACGGTGTTCATCGACCGGATCATCGGCCTGATCGCCCTGGTGGGATTGACCGTCGTGATCATGATCGTACGGATCCGGTTCTTCCTTCAATTCCCGGAGACCCGCCTGGCCCTGGCATTCAATGCCATCCTCTTTGCGGGGACCGTCACCGGCATCCTGGTCGTGTTCAACCAGCGGTTGTTCGAACGGTTGTCCGTGTTCCGGATCCTGGAACAGAAGGCCGGCGTGGCAGAGGCCATCCGGCGCATTTACCAGGCATTCCGGGTGGCGTTCCGCACCCCCGGCGTCCTGTTCCAAACCACCGTCCTCTCCCTGATGAACCACCTCTGCTTCATCGGGGTCAGCTGGTGCATCGGACGATCCCTCGAACTATCCCCTTCCTTCCTTGGCTATCTCACCGTGTTCCCGGTGATCAACGCGGTCTCGTCCATCCCCGTCACGCCGGGCGGATTGGGCACCCGGGAAACCATGGCGGTTTTCATGCTCGGAACGCTCGGCGTCAACGCCGCACATGCCATATCACTCTCCCTGCTGTTGTATGCCATCACCCTGATCATGAGCCTGGTAGGCGGACTGGTTTACATCGCATACTCGATCATCGAAGGCCGTATCATCCCTCCCGGCAACCCACCTGCCAATCCCTGATCCGGACCCGCTTTTTTTAACCAGACGATGCATTGACAATTTGACACCAACCGCCGTATGGTTGGACCATGACCATCCAGAAAACCATTCGGAAGAAGGTCGTGCGAAAGCAGCCGACTTCGACTCGGGATGTTCGCAACACCCAGGCCCTTTCCAGTACCATGCCCATTCCCGTTCAGGAACTGTACGATGAAGTAGCCTCCCGGCATGAATGCAACATCCGGATGGAAATCCCCAATCATCCGCCCAGGCTTATCCGTCTCGACAAGGAACCGCTCACCCTGGGCCGCGACAGCGGATGCGACATCATCCTGAACATCACCAACGTATCCCGCCAGCATGCCCGGATCCTGTGCAACGAAGAGGAATACCAGATCGAGGATCTCGACAGCACCAACGGAACCTTCGTGAACAACGTACGCATCCGGCGCTGCGTCCTGCGTGATCAGGACCAGATCCGCATCGGCGAAGCGCGCCTCCTCTTTCAGAAACGGCGGGTCCGGCAATAGCCATGAGCTCAAAAAATACCATCCTGGTCACATTCTGGGGAACCCGGGGTTCCATTCCGACGCCGGGCTCCAATACCGAGAAATACGGCGGCAATACCTCCTGCATATCGGTCAGCCAGGGGGAGACCATGGTCATCCTGGATGCGGGAACCGGCCTGCGCAACCTCGGCCTTGAACTGGTCCGCCAGTCCGCACGCGGCAGCCACAAGATAAACCTCCACCTGCTCCTGAGCCACACCCACTGGGACCACATCCAGGGGCTCCCGTTCTTCGCGCCGGCCTACCGGGCAGGCACCCACCTGACCGTCTATGGAAGCCGCAAGAAGGGCAATTTCCTGGAATCCATCCTCCGCGGCCAGATGGACCTGAACTATTTTCCCATCGAACTGAATGAGCTGGCAGCCGACATCTCCATCCGTGAAATCGGCGAACACCAGTCACTGACGCTGGGCCGCATGAAGGTCACCTGGGAGGAACAGGTCGCCCATCCCGGCGGCAGCCTCCGATATTGCATGGTCGTCGGACGGAAACGCATCGTGTATGCCAGCGACGTGGAACTTGACTGCATTTTCCCGCCACGGGGTGACAAGACCCGCCACAACCGCACCCTGATCGATCAGTACCGCACCATGATCCACGGGGCCGACCTGCTGATTGCCGACGGCCAGTACACGGAGGCGGATTACCCCAACAAGGTCGGATTCGGGCACTCATCAATCGAACTGGTCGCCCGTCTTGCCTATGAGGAAAAAGTCAAACAGGTGGCCATTTTCCACCATGAGCCCCAGTATTCAGACACCACGCTGGACCGGATCTGGGCCGATTTAAGCCCCCGCTATTCCCTCGCATCTCCCTCCATGAACCTGTTCTGGGCCCGTGAAGGCATGACCGTCGCCATCTGATGCCCCGGCATCCCACATCCGTGCATCCCGTCCATCGCGTTCTCCTGCTTTTGATCCTGCTGACCGGCGGGATCGTCTTCCGGTCACCCCTTCAGGCCCAGGAACCTGAACCGGTCTGGACCGCCTTTGACCTGGAAACCACGGGGTTGCGCACCCGCGAGGCCCGCATCGTGGAAATCGGGGCGGTACGGTTCACCCGGTCCGCAATCCTGGCCACCACCAACTGGCTGGTCAACCCCGGGATACCCATCCCCCCGGAGGCCACCCGGATCCACGGCATCCGTGACACCGATGTCAGCCTGTCCCCATCCTTCGCCGGCGTCTATCCACACTTCACCAATTTCACCGGGACCACGCGCCTCATCGCATACAATGCCCGTTACGACAAGGCCATCCTGAATGCAGAAATTGAACGCGCCGGTCTTGCCGGCCAGCCGGTCCCCGTCGACGATGCCCTGGTCCTGGCCCGCCGCCAGCTGAAGGGACTGCCCCGATACACCTTGGAAACCGTTGCACGCCATCTCAAGCTGGACACCGTCACCTATCACCGGGCACAGGGTGACGCCTTCCAGACCGCCCGCATCGTGCAATGCCTGTCGACCAATCAGGCGCCGGATTCATCCGGCTCAATCACCGAACGACCGTAACGGCAGACGCCGCGCCGGGTACCCTTGATGAATTCCACGAAATCATGCGCCGGGCCCGAGGGAAAACGGCGTTCCAGTTCCGGAACGGCAGCACGCCCGCTCAATCCCTCCCGATAATATGCCTTGAAGACCCTGCGCACCTCCCGGCGTTCGTCTGCGGACATCCCGGCCCGCCGCATGCCGATAACGTTCAGGCCGATCACCCGGTTCGACGTCACGTGCGGCGTCACGCAGAAGGGCGGAACATCCTGGGTTGCCACCGTGTTCGCCGCCACCAGCGCCAGCCGCCCGATCCGGGTGAACTGATGGGCCCCACTGTTACCGCTCATGATCGCACGATCCCCCACCTGCACATAGCCGGCCAATAGCACACCACTGACGAGCATGACCTTCTCACCCAACTGCACGTTGTGCGCCAGATGGGCGCCTGCCATCAGCATGCATCCGGGCCCTACCACCGTAACACTCCCCGCCTTGGACCCACGGTGTATGGTCACATGTTCCCGGATCCAGCACGCATCCCCGATCTCAACAAAGGAATCGGCGTTCTCGAATCCCAGGTCCTGCGGCTCATCCGCAATGACCGCGCCGGCATGGATGCGCACCCCCCGCCCGATCCGGGCAAATCCATGAATCGTCACCCCGGGACCAATCCGGCATCCATCCCCGATCCGGGCCCCGCGCGCAATATACGTAAAGGGTCCAACCGACACATCCGCGCCCAGTTCCACACCCGGGTCGATCACCGCCGTTGCATGAATGTCCGCCATACCCACCCCTCCCCGGTCAACCGTCAAACGACACCAATCCGCTCTCACGAAGACTCAAATAACCATTCGGCCGATCCGGCGCCGGACGTCCGACAATCACATGGTCCAGCACCCGGATCGACAACAATCGTCCGGCATCCACCAGCTGCCGGGTCACCGACAAATCCTCCGCCGACGGGGTGGCATCCCCGCTGGGGTGGTTGTGCGCCACCACCACCGAAGCGGCGGAATCCCGGATCGCCTCCCGGAACACCTCGCGCGGATGCACCAGGCTCGCATCCAGCAACCCCACCGACACCTCCTGGGGCAGGCGTTTGAGCCGTGATTTGGCATCCAGGTGCAGCACCCAGAACCGTTCCTGTTCCAATCCCAGCGCCAGGGGGTTGACCACCCCCAGGACATCCGCGGGCGTCCGGATGGGGATACCAACCGTCCCCTGCTCCTGCGCCATCCGCCGCCCGATCTCAAGCGCCGAAGCCAGCACCTGGGCCTTCACCCGGCCCAAGCCCCGGACCGACTGGCACAATTCGGAAATACTGGCCGATGCCAGGGCGGACAACGAACCATATTTCTGCAACAATCCGCGTGACAATTCCACCACATTCCGCCCCTGCACACCGGATCGGAGCAGGATCGCCAGCAGGACGTCGTCCGAAACCTGCCGGACCCCCATACGCTCCATCATCTCACGAGGGCGCAGGCATTCCGGCATTTCCTTTACCCGGTTTGATTCGGTTCCGCTTGCGGATGCATCCTTCTCCGTCATGATCATGCACCTTCCTTCCAGAGGGGGGTCGGTCCCTGCTGCCGCCAGCGGGCCATCACCTCCCGGCCAATGGTCTCCACCGGAGCATCGCCCCCCACCGCGATCCAATCCACCCGTGCCTGGTGCCGGAACCAGGTGCGTTGACGGCGGGCCAATTGCCAGGTCCGCCGGACCGTCTGCTCGATGGCTTCAGCCTGCGAAAGCTCACCGCGCAAACAGGCCATGGCCTCTGCATACCCAATCGCACCACCGGCGGTTCCGGAAAAGGCGGGATACTCCCTGATCAGGTGGGCACATTCATCGATCAAGCCGTCACGGTACATCTGTTCCGCCCTCCGGCGTATCCGCTCCTTGAGCTGGTCGGAAGGCATGTCCAGTCCCACCATGAGCGGGCTGACCGTGCCGGGCGTCCACCCGGTTTCCCGGGATCCCGCTTCCGGGCAATCCAAACGTTCCAACGCACCCATCAGCCGGCGGGGGTTGCCGGGATCCGGCATGGAATCCAGGATTTGCGGGGCCCGTTCACGCAACGCTTCGCGTAAGCCTTCCGTTCCGGACGCATCGAAAATGGACTGCCAATGGGCCCGGATGGCAGGATCGATCACAACCCCCCGGGCCAATCCATGGGTCAGGCTCTTGACATACAACCCGCTGCCACCCGTCACGATGCAGGGCTTGCGGTTTTCTGATAAATAACGAATCACCCGGAGCGCCTCATCCCGGAAGGCTCCTGCATTATACGGTTGATCAGGCGCCACCAGGTCCAGCCCATAGTAAACAACCGAACCGCGGGTATCCGGAGCCGGTTTGGCCGTGCCACGATCCATGCCCCGGTACACCTGCATGGAATCGGCCGACAGGATTGCCGCACCCATTTGTTCCGCCAACCACTGTGCCACGGCCGATTTCCCAACCGCCGTGGGACCGACCAGGAACCACGCAAACAGCGGCTCCTGCAGATCCGGACTCATGGCTGATTGCCCGCCACCGCCGGTTCCGGCTCCCGGACAACGGCTTCTCCGGACAGTTTTCGCCCGCTATATTGGGAAAGCAGGTACAGAAACACGCCGACACAAATGGCGGAATCCGCAATGTTGAAAGCGGGAAAATCGTGTTCACCCCAGTAGAAATAGAGGAAATCCACGACATATCCCAACCGGACGCGGTCCACCAGGTTGCCGACGATGCCACCCACCAGCAGCACCTGGATCATACGATGGGACGGCCGGTCTTCCAGCAAATGCCGGTGGCCAAACAACAACAGGATCAGCATGCCGATCGACAGCACAATCAGCAAGGCTCCCATTCCCTGCAGGATACCCCAGGCAGCACCGGTGTTTTGCACGTAACGGATATCGAAAAAACCGGGAATGACCGAGAACCCGTCCCCCAGGGCAAAACGGGAATGAACCCAGTGCTTGGTAGCCTGATCCAGGGTTATCAAAGCCAACGCCGCGTACAACACCACTGTCATGATACCGACTCCCGGTGGCAGAACCTGCGCCATGGCGCTTATGCGAACCGATCAAGCCCGGGGAAGCTTATTGAGACGGCTAGCGGTGGGCCGGCCGGAACTTCATACGCTTACGTTCTGTTTCAGACTGGCAACCGATGCACATCTGGACAAACGGCAGGGCCTTCAACCGCGGAAACTCAATCATACAGCCACACCCGTCGCATATCCCGTAGGTTCCGGAATCCACCTTCCGAAGCGACTCTTCAATCAGAAATAATGCATCATTCTCGGAACTGGCCAACGAAAGGGCAAATTGCCGGTCAAACGCATCGGTCCCGTCCTCCTCGGACACGCCGGCATCATCACGGGTAAGGGAATCCCCCTTCAACTTGTTGATCTGCCGGGCCACGTCCTCACGCAGGGCCATCAACATGTCGCGGAACATCTTTTTCTCACGATCCGAAAGCTTGTGTGCCGTACGCTTGGTTTTCCCGCCGGATGGGGGAATGACCGCAATGGGGCGCACGGCAAGAACCGTCTCCTTTGCCTGGACGGATTTACGCCCGGAAATGATCATCCGGACAGGTTTCTTGGTTTTTGAGGGGGAGACCGTCTTGTTAGGATTCAAACGCGCTGCTGCCCGAGGCGATTTTGCAACTGATTTTTTGGAAACAACCGGTTTTAAAACCTTCCGGCTTTTGACCTTGGAATGGACAACCGCACGGGTTTTAGCACCCGTGACCTTTTGCCGCCTGCTTGTCTTTGCTTTTACCATAGCCACTCCACGTTTTGCGTGTTTCCGTCCGTGAGCGCGGAACCCTATCACGCGACTCTTGCCACGTCAACTGTTGCGCACGAGAAATCCGCGAAACAAAATTTCATGAAACACCCGAACCTACCCATGCACCCCTTGACGATACTGTCGATTAATAAACCGGGCGCGAGAAACGTTCATTCGTTGTATGCCTGTTTGCCTTGCGTTTTCCAGGGGCTGTATTCTATTGTTGGGGCCGTACCGGTTTAACCCGTGAAAGGTTGAAATCATGAATCAACGGATTGGATTGTGTATCCTCAGCCTCGTGTTCCTGGTTTCCCCTGCCGTCCTGGCACTCCAGGCCGGCCCCCAGAAGAGCGGTAACGAGCTGGCCTTGAACTACATGGAAGCTGGAGACCGGGAAAAACCGGCCATTGCCAAGGAAGCCATCGGACGTGTCATGCTGTTCCGCTACCTGCGCATCGTCACCAAGGAGGAAACCACCACCAACGGATTCCCCTGCGTCGTGGTACAGGCCACCGAACCCAGCTCCGACATGTATATCACGTTCAAGGTGGTTAAAAAGGTCTCGCTCGACCTGATCCGGACCATCGCCGAGGGTGAAGCGGTTGCCATCAGCGGCCGGATTCATACCATCAACAAGGATACCCAGACCATTTTCGTCGAGCCGGTGATCGTACGTTACAAGGACAAGCTGGCACCCAAACTCGGCAAGGAACTTATGGAAGAGGTGGATCCCAACGCCATCAAGGTCCCGAAGTGAACCGGCTTGCAGATTCATTCAAGGAGATACCATGAAACAAACCTTCACGTTGTCGTTGATAACGGCTTTGATGTGGCTGGCAGCGATGGCTCCCGCACAATCCATCTTCCCGGGGGATGGATCGGATACCCCCGGCTTCGTCCCGCCACCCCAGCAGCCCAAGATGCCGCCACCGCCCCCCCGCAGCGCTTCTTCCGCGGAAACATTCATTCCCTTCCCGGGGCCACCCGTGGTCCCGCAGTCCCGCAGCGAAGCCAAGAAGCCGCCACGTCCCCCCGTGATGTTCACCAAACTCAAGACCGATCACCTGCTGGACTGGGCGGCAACCCCCAACGACCTCAACAACCTGATGAAAAAAATGAAGTCCATGGTCAGCGTGGACTATGTCATGGAAATCAAGACCCTGGGAGAAGTGGACCCCAATCCGGAAAGCAATCCCATCCTGTTCCGGTCCGGCCATTACCGTTTCGAATTTTCCCAGGGCGAACGTGAGAAACTGCGCAAATACATGATGGACGGCGGCATGCTCGTGCTGAATACCGGCCTGGGATCCCAGCCGTTCTACGATTCCGCCGTCAAGGAACTGGCACTGATCTTCCCTGAAGTCCATCTCCAGCGCCTGAGTTCGGATCATCCGATCTTTCATTCCTACTATGACATGGACAGGGTCCGTTACCGCCCGGGCGTGTATAAGTCCGGTTTCAAGGGCAATGAACCCTGGTTCGACGGGATCACCATCAACTGCCGCACCATGGCCGTGATATCGCGCTGGTGCATGGCCGTCGGCTGGGAAGAAAACGAGAACGACGACTACCAGGCCTATGAATCCGAGGATGCCCACAAGATCGGGGCCAACCTGTTCGCCTATTCCACCGCCCAGCGCGCCTGGGCCAAGCAGTCCGCCGGCGCCATGAAGTTCGTCGACAGCGATGACCGGTCCACCGACCGTATGAGCATGGTCCAGGTGATCTACGACGGCGAATGGAAAACCCGCCATGTCGGGTTGTCGGTCCTGTTGCAGAGCTTCAACGCAAAAACCGATGTGCCGGTCAAGTTCGGCCTCAAGGAAATGCGCCTGTCGGACCCGGCCATTTTTGATGCCCCCCTCCTCTATATAACCGGCCACGAGAATTTCCGGTTGCGGCGCGACGAGGCAACCACCCTGCGTGAATACCTGCTGAACGGCGGGTTCCTGTTTGCCGAGGCATGTTGCGGACGCAAGGGGTTCGATTTGGCGTTCAAGAACCAGATGCAGCAGATCCTGCCGGAATACCCATTCGTCAAGGTTGGATCCACGGCCGGCCTGCTGAACCTACCCAACCCCATCAAGCAGGTCACGGTCACCCCGGCCCTCGCCGCCCACCTGGGGACCGCCACCCCTGCCCCCCTACTTGAAGCCATCGAGATCGACGGCCATGTGGCCGTGATTTACAGCCCGTTCGGACTGGCCGGCGGGTGGGAAATGTCACAAAACCCCTACGCGCACGGCTTGGATGATTCCAGCGCCATCCAGTTGGGCCAGAACATCCTGATGTACGCCGTAACGCAATAACACCGGATCAACGGCTTCCAGGAAACCGGTGGTCACCGGCAAAGTTTTTGATACAGTTTGGAATTGATGAAACCTGCATACATGATCCTTGCCTGCCTGCTGGCCTTGCCGGCGGTTCCCCGTGCAACCGGACAGATCGCAACCGTGCCTGCACTGGACGAGAAACCGCTCTGGGAACTCTGGCAATTCCACCTGGCCAGTTCAAACCTGCATGATGCCGTTGCCGAACGGTGCGCGGAAATGGCCAAATCAACCCACCTGTACCCCCTGACCCTGGTGGCAGAAGGTTTGGGCGCCTGGCATCTGCTCAAGGCCGAAAAACAGGACGAAGCCGTCAAACTGCTCGACAAGCTGGCGGCCCAACCCGCCTCGGGACCTTCGCTTCCGGTCGCCGCCGCCAATCTGGGCAAAGGCTGGCTCACCCGGATCGACCGGGAACGTGTACGGGCGGCGCTCCAGGCGCATTACCGCCAGGAGGTCCAATACCCCGACAACCTGGAACCGTTGCAGAAATTGCCGGCCGAGGTGCGGCCTCCGGCCCGCGACCGCTACAACAAGCTCTGGTCCTACCGGATCGTCAACTTCAAGAAACTCCGGGGCTTCCAGAACCAGAAATACGAACTTTCCAGCAACACCCTCGGCGCCCGGTCCGACCTCAAGACCGAACTCGCCAGGCCGTATGGCGATGCCATACGCCTCAAGCCGGTCCGCATCATGTCCGCCACGCCGGGAAGGGAAACCATCACCTTCGAACGAACCGTCGGGGACAAGACCGAAACCGTACACCTTTCCGTGGGCAGCAAGATCGACGACATTGAATTCGCCTACCTGGGACCACGCCTGCTGATCCTGGGCGACGGCAGCCACTGGATGATCATGCCCAGACCACGGTAACGGGGATAAACAATCGATGGCGGACGGCATTGCAAATTTCCTGACACCGGGTGAACTGCACAAGCTCGGACGGCTGACCCTCCTGTCGCGGTATGTCGTCGAAGGCAACCTGGCCGGTGCCCACAAAAGCCCCCAGAAGGGATCCAGCTCGGAATTCGCCGACCACCGCGCCTATTTCCCGGGCGACGACCCCAAGCACATCGACTGGAAAGTGCTGGGCCGGACCGACCGGTATTTCATCCGCCGCTACGAGGATGAAACCAACCTCCGCGTCTACCTGATCGTGGACCGGAGCGGCTCGATGGGATATGGCAGCGAAAAGACCACCAAGTACGATTATGCCTGCCGGCTCGCCGCGGCCATCGGATACGTCGTCGTAAAGGCCCGCGACTCCGTCGGCCTCTTCCTGCATTCGGACAAGATCGACGTCCGTATGGACGGCGGCAATTCGTTTCTGCACCTCAACAACCTGCTCAAGCGGGTGCAGTCAACGCCCTGCGGATCACAAACCGATCTGCCCAAGGTCATGCACCAGGTCGCCGAGGACATCCGTAAACGGGCCCTGGTGGTGGTCATTTCCGACCTGTTCGGCACCCCGGAGGAAGTCGCCCTTGCCTTCGCGCATTTCCGCAAGCTCCGCCACGATGTGATTGTCTTCCATGTACTGGACCCCATGGAAATCGACCTCGGCTTCAGGAAAGGCGCCCAGTTCGTGGACATGGAAACCCAGGAAACCATCAATGTCGACCCCCGCTCGCTGGCCCCCAGTTACCAGCGGGTATTTGCTGAATTCCTTGAACAATACCGCAACGCGTGCGCATCCATGAACGTCGATTACCGCATGGTCCGGACCGACCAACCGGTGGACACCTTCGTGCGGGCCTACCTGGAGGAACGAAGGCGGTTATCGCGGTAATGGCAACCGGAACCGGACCCTTTTAAACCATGTTTTCCTTTCTGAGCCCAATCTTCCTGTGGGCCGCCTCGGCGGCGGCGGTTCCGCTGGTCCTGCACCTGATGCAGCGGCGCCGCACCGTGCGCATCCCATTCAGCACCATCCGCTTTCTCAAGCTGGCGGAAAAGCGATCCTCGAGCCGCATCCGAATGGAGAATTTCCTGCTCTGGCTGGTCCGGACCCTGCTGATGCTCCTGCTGGCACTGGGTTTCGCCATGCCGATGCTGCGCACCCGCGCATTCGGTGATTTCCTCGGCAAGTCCAGCCGCGATGTGGGACTGGTGATCGATGCCTCCTACAGCATGGACTATGCGCTCGGGAACCAGGACAGCGTCTGGGAACGGGTTCGACAGTCGGCAACCGCCATCATCGAGGGATTGGAAGACGGCGACCGGCTCTGCATCTTCCTCGCCACGGATGACGTCAAGCCGGTCATTGAACAACTCAGTCCCGAACGGGAATTTGCCCTCGCCCAGGTCAAGGCCCTTGATACCGTCCCCACCTCCTCGCAGCTGGCGCCCGCCATCATGGCCGCGTGGGAATCCCTCCGGCAGGGAGACCGCAAGGAACGGGAAATCCATGTGATAACCGATGGCCAGGCCCTGCCCTGGAACTCCTTCCAGCAATCGGACACCAACCGGGTGACCGCCGACGCAGCCCCGGCCACCACCAATGCCGCCGATCCGACCGCGCGGGCATCGACCCGCATGGATGCCTGGCAACCGGAAAAAATCGACCCCAAGGCGACTTTCTTCATAACCTGCCTGGGCGTTCCAAACCCCGAAAATGCCGCCCCGGTGGACATCGACATCCAGCCCGCCCTCCTGGTCTCCGACACGCCCTCCAAGGCGCAAACCCGCCTGACCTATTGCGGGGCACCCCGCAGCACGTCGGTACGGCTGTTCGTGAACGGTGACGAGGTCGCTTCGCGGGCCGCCGCTTTGGACGGGGACAACATCGGCGACCTCCTGTTCGCCGTCCCCCCCCTTCCGGCCGGCAAACATCCGGCCCGCATGGAAACCCCCCTCGACAACCTGCCGGTTGACAATGTCTTTCATTTCCTGTTCGAGGTGCGCGAATCCCTCCCCGTCCTCTGCGTCGGGGCCAACGACGACACCCTCTTCCTGTCCAAGGCGCTGAACCCCGGCGGGGGGAATTCCGGCGGCATCCAGGTGACATCGGTGGAGACGGAGAACCTGCCCGGCGAGGACCTGTCCGGTTTTTCGACCGTCATCCTGTGCAACGCCCTGCCGCTGTCCGGCCAGGAAGTCATCCGGCTCGAGCAATTTGTCCAGGCAGGCGGCCTGCTGGTTATCTTCCCCGGCAACGGGGCGGTGGCCAACGATTACAAGCCCTGGAGCTGTCTCCCCGCCATGCCGACCCGAATCACGGAAAGTGATCGTTCCAAAACCAAGCGGCTCCTGCGGTGGGCCAAGCCCCAGCATCCCATCCTGCGCAACCTGCGGATGGGACCGGAAGGGGCACCCGTGGTGACCGTGCGCCGGGAACTGGCGTGGGACACCCTGGATCCCAAGGCCGAAATGCTGATCCTCTCCGGCGCTGATACCCCGTTCATGGCCATCCGCGGGTACGGGCGCGGCCAGGTCCTGCTGTTCACCATTTCGGCGGACCGGACCTGGGCCGAATTCCCCCTGTCCCCGTTCTTCCTTCCGCTTATGCACCAGGTGGTCCAATACGGCGCCGGCATCGGAGGGTCCACCCCCTTCCTCTGGGCCAGCCGCAGCCTCTCACTCAGCGAACACCTCCCGTTCGCCTCCGAACAGGACGTCCTGGCCGATCCCGAGCAGAACAGTGTGCCCATCCGGGCATCCCATTCCGGGGACAAAACCCTGTTGCGCGTCGAGAACCTCCTGAAGCCCGGCGTATACACCATCACCAAGGCCGGGCAACCCGAAAGCACACCGGCCTTTGCCATCAACATTGACCGGACCGAATCGGATCTTACCCCCCTCAAACGCGAGGACATTCCCGCCCTGATCGGTCATCCCAACGTCGTAGTCGCCGGCGACCGTGAGGAACTGCTGCGGCTGATCAAGGAACACCGCGTCGGACGGACACTCGGGGAGTTCCTCCTCTGGCTGGCCCTGGCGTTGTCGATCATCGAATGCTTCTACGCCAACCTGAAGATGAAATCCATCAAGTCACTCTCCGAAACCCTGGGGGTGGAATCATCCGGCCGGATCGCCGCAACCTCCCACATGGAACCGGAGGAACCGGCATGATCCTCTACCAGCACCAGATTCCCGCACTGTTTATCTGGATCGGCCTGGCAACCGGCCTGCTGGTACTCCTATACAGCAGCTGGCGCTACCTGAAACCCGACATCCCCACCCTGGTCGGGCTCGGTTTCCGGATCGCCTTCCTGGGGCTGCTCACCTGGTGCCTGTTCCTCCCTGAACGCAAGGACACCGAGACCCACACCCTCAAACCGCGCTTCGTGGTGGCCATCGACATTTCGAAAAGCATGCTCATGACCCCCCAGGAGGGACTGGTCTCCAACCGGTGGAGTGATGCCCAGACGGTGCTCCGGCAATCCTGGAAAAACATGGTGGGAGTCGATTGCGACATCGACGCCTATGCATTTGCCACGGAGGTCGGCCCGCGTATCGACCTGGCCGCCACGGACAGCCTGGTCCCCGAAGGAAACGCCACCCTCCTGCGGGAATCCCTGACCAAGATCATGGACCGCTATCGGGGCCAGAACGTGGCGGGGGTCCTGCTCCTTTCAGACGGCATCGACACCAAGGAAGCCTACGATGACTGGGCCAACGAACCCTGGTCCTGGCCGGTCTATACCTTTTCCATGGAGCCGGTAGAGGCCTGGGAAGTCGAAGGGGATCTGCGAATCGATACCGTCAAGACGCCACGCCGGGTCACGGTGGGATGGCAGACCGAGTTGCGGGCCGTGGTGTCGGGCCAGGGCACCAAGGGTCAGCCGGCCAATGTCCAGCTGTTCAGGGACAGCAAGTTGATCCAGGAGATCCCCACCCAGATTGCCGCCGAAGGCGGATCGCGTGAAGTCGTCTTCCAACTCGATCACCCCGAAGTCGGTGTGTTTACGTATTCCGTCTTTGTCCCGCCCCTGCCCAATGAAACCAGCACCAACGACAATTCCTACGCCGTCTCGGTGCAGGTGGTGGATGCCCGGAACCGTGTCCTGTACGTGGAAGGACCGCCCCGCTGGGAATCCAAGTACCTGACCCGCGCACTCAAGTCCAACGCCAGCATCACACCGCTCTGCTTTGTGCGCGGACCCAATCAGCGATTCATCACCTACGGGGCGCGCGGGAACATGACCGCCGACATGACCGCGGAACAACTAGCCTTCTTCAAGATCGTCATCATCGGCAATCTCGACGCGGAGGAACTCGGGGAAAGCCGGGCCCAGAACCTGCTCAAGTTTGTGGATAGCGGCGGAAGTCTGGTCCTGCTGGGAGGATCGAAGGGATGGGGCCCCGACGGATTCCTCCAGACCAGTCTCAAGAAACTCGTGCCGGTCAAGAAAATGTCCGACACGATGACCGAGGCCAAGTACCCCGTATCGCTGACCGACAGCGGAACCGGACACCCCGCCTTTGCCGGCGATTCGGAACTCTGGCAGATCATCCCGCCGGTACTCTCCCTGTTCCCCGATGCCGCCCTGTCCGCCGGTGCCGAGGCGCTGGTTGCCGCCCAGGCGCCCGAAGGCGCCCAACCCATTGTCGTGGTGCAACGGTATGGCCAGGGCAAGGTGGTGGCCATCCTGACCGACTCCCTGTGGCGCTGGCAACTCAGCCCCAACGCCAACAAGAACAAACCCTACCAGCGGTTCTGGGACCAGTTGATTTCCTGGCTGTCGCCATCCGAAAAGGAACTGGCACCGGACCAGGTGGAACTGTTTGCCGACCGGGAACAACTGTACCTGGGCGATGAGCTGGAATTAAGCGCCCGGGTCGGGATTCGCCGGGCTTCGGGCGAGGAGGAAAAACCCGACCCCGCCTCCTCATCCCCCGTCTCCTGTGAAATCATCACCCCGGACGAACGACCCCTGCCCTACAACATGACCCGCCAGAATGTGGTCACCCCCTCAGGCCGCTCTTTCCCCGGATTCGCAGTCAAATTCAAGGCCCAGCAACCGGGCTTGCACAAGGCGGTTGCCACCACCGAAATCAACGGCAAAAAGGTGGTTTCTGAACCGGTTTCCTTCTTCGTCAAGCCCTTCACCCCGGAATCCATGCCGAGACCGGTCAATACCACGGTGCTCAAGAACATCGCACGCACCAGTGGCGGACAGTATTTCGATGACCTGGAGGCCTTGAACGAAGCCCTCTCACAGCTTAAACCAGCCGGAACCGAAGAGGAAAGCGTCCAATATTCATCCCTCTGGCAAAGTGTTCTAATAATCTCTTGTTTGATGGCGTTCTTATCCATAGAGTGGGCGATAAGGAAATGGCGGAATATGCCTTGAGACCGTCCAGTCCCCAAGGGGAGATTCTGAATATGACGAGTCGTTTTAGCCCGGCAAGCGTCTGGTTGATTTTATCGCTTCTCATTTCGTTCTTCCTTATCCAACCCGTTGCCTTTTCGCAGGATACAGACGAAGAAACGATCGATCCGTCTACCGGGGATGATACCGGAGGACCTGCGGCCCCCGAAGAGGCACCTGCCGCACCAGCCAATGACCCGGCAGCCGTTCAGGGCAGACCCATGGCCTTCCCATTATCACCAGCCTGGAAAAAACCCCAACCCACGGGAAAAAACCTGCTGATTAACGGTAGTTTTGATGATCCGGAAGATGCCATCAAGGGCTGGCGGTACAAATTCGACCTTGAGGGCGAACTTCAATTCTACGGCGATAACCATAAGTTCGTCGATGTCGTCAAGGATTACAAGGGGCGCAAGAACGTCCTGCGCATGTGGGGCGATATCACCAAGATCACCGATCGGGGCGAAGGCGTCAAGGTGGACGGCGAATTCATCCCCTACGTTCAGGGACAACGGTACCGCCTGTCCATGTGGGTCAGCACGACCGGTCCGGACTGCCGCATCCTGATCGAGGGGTATCATTGGAAACCGGGCATCAAACCCCACAACTCACCGCGCTGGGGTGAAGTCCGCAAGGTTTACAAGGGCAAGATCATGCGGCTGGGCTCCAAGGATGGCGCTTTCAGTGGCGCCCCGAAATCATGGAAACAGGGGTTCGTCGACTTCCCCACGGACAAAGCCTCCGACCTGTCCTCGAAACACATGTCGGCCATCAAATTCATGGTGATCCATATCATTGCAATCAGCGGTCAGGGTGGTGAAATATTTTTCGATGACGTGGTACTTGAACGAACCAAATGAAATGAGAGATAGCCATGGCAGGAAATACGCCCCTGTCCAATGAACTGATCCGGACCGGACACATGCTGGCCCGTTGGCGCGCCCAGTTTTCCGCCAGCCTGTGGGCGGGCGGCATCCTGTTGTGCCTGGGCGTGTCCAGCCTGTCGGATGTTTTCCTTCAATACCAGAAACCCGGACGTGTGGCAGCCTGGCTGTTGCTCGTTGCCCTGGCCGGCCTGGCGCTCTGGCAGATTGCCAGGATGCTCCGGCAACGTCACACTGTACAAGGCGTAGCGGCAACCGTCGAACGGGCCTTCCCGGAACTAGACAACCGGTTGATCAATTTCATCCAGTTTTCCGCCAATCCCATGGGCGATGCCTTCCGGATGGCATACGTGAAACGGGGCTGTCCGGAATGGCGATCGTTGAAGTTGAGCCGCATGAAAAACCGCAAGGCGCATATCCGGGCATTTGCCTTCCTGTCAATCAGCGCCCTGTTGATCGCCGCCCCGCTGGCATTCACCACCGCCGGGCGCACCTGGATTACCGCCGTCTGGCGGATCGTGAACCCCTTTTCAAACGTGCCCCCGATCAGCCTGACCAACCTCGTGGCCATTGAACCCGGGGATGTGACCATCCGACAGGGCGAATCGATCGTCATGACCTGCGAGGTGGACGGATACAAGGGACACAAGGTCTGGCTGGATGTCAAACCGTCCGACGGGAACCGGACCACCTTCGTGCTCGGCAAACTGACCGGAATCGACATCGAGTCATTTCCCCACCGGATGAACAAGGTGACCGGCGATTTCGAATACCGTTTCCGGGCCGGTGATTCGCCGTTCCCGGCCTGGCACACGGTGCGTGCCCGGCCGCCTTTGGCCTTTACCCGGTTGCGCCTGAACGTCCAGCCTCCCGCCTACTCCGGCCTGGCTCCCCGCGAGTTCGACGGTATCGCGGACGTCGTCGAGATTCCCCAGGGATCGCTGGTTACCCTGCAGATCCAATGCAACCTGCCGCTGGACACGCTCACGGCCACGTTCAACAAGGAAGAAACCGCCGGACTCCAGCATCAACCGGACGGAATCTGGACGGGCAGTATCACGGTGAACCAGGGTACCGAGATCAAGATGGCCTCAGTGTCGGACCAGAAGGAAACCGACGAGCGGGTCATCGCCTTTACCCTGATCGAGGATCGCCCGCCCGCCATCGAGGTCATCGCGCCCAAGGGCCGGACCACCCTGGCTCCGGGCATCACGCCCAAGATTGAACTGGCGGTTTCCGATGAATACGGCCTGTCGGACATCCGCATTGAAAGCATTCCCGCCGGCACCACCCGGGAAGTCAAGGGCGAGTTGGTCGAGAAATGGGACCCCACCGGCCGCCGGGTTTTCGAAATGGCATGGGAAGGCACCGCTCCCCGCGGGGCGGAACCCCTCGTCTTCCGCGTGGTAGCCAGCGACAACTGCCCGTTCGGCAGCCAGTCCAGCCAGTCATCGGCAATCACCTTCGACACGATATCATCCGCCCAGATGTCGACCACCCAGAAGGATGCCCATTCCAAGGCCATCGATGCCCTCTCCAAGATCATCGACCTGCAGAAGGTGAACCTGGAGAATACCCGCCAGTACGAGGTGTCCCTCGATACCACGGGCGCCGAACAATGGGCGGGAGCATCCGACGTGCAGAAGAAGATCCGCCAGATGACGGATGATATTCTCCGCAATCCGCTCCGCCCGCTGGGCTCACTCACCCCCATCGTCCAGAATCTGTTCAACCAGGAAATGATGTCGGTCGTTGCCGAGTTAAGCCGCGTCCCGACCCTGGAAGGCGCGGAAAAGACCGCCCTCGCCAAACGCGCGGTCTCGATCGAGGCCACAATTCTGCGCAAATTGACAGCCGCCGAATTTGCCGCCGACGACACCGCCCGAAAACGCAAGATCTCCACGCTCATGGCCATGATCGACGCGTTGCTGGGCGGGCAACGTGAAGTGCTCAAGAACACGACCGACCACGTGCAGCGCAAGACTTCGCCGGCGGAGTCCCTGGTTGACAAGCAGGACGACCTGTCATCCGACGTGACCGAGTTCATCGAGGCCTGCCAGCGTGAAGTTCCCGTCCTGGAACGGACGGATAAAGCGTTCGCCGAACTGATCCTCGAGATTGCCGGTCTCTGTGAATCCAAACAGGTCAAGGGCGACATGGTGCGATCGGCCGAACAACTGGACGGGGACCAGCCGGCACAGGCCGTTCCACACCAGGAACGGGCCATTGCCACCCTGTCCGAACTCCAGGCCAAGATGAATCAGTGGAAGATGGCCAATGCCGAGGAAAAACTCGAGGAAACCCTCGACGCCATCCATGAAGCCAAGCTGAAACTGGAAAAACTGGCCGAACTCCAGGCCAAGATCGTTGAAAGCATGAAGGAAGTAATGGCGAAAAAGGACATGTCCGGCGAAGAACGTGATCTCATGGAGGAGGAACTCGCCGCCGTCCGCCAGAACATGAAGGAGGCCTTGCTCCAGGTCCCCACCGACTTGCATATCTTCCCCGAAGTAGCCACCGCCAACGAACTCGTTGAAGATGTTTTCTCCGTGTTCGAGGAAGTGGAAGCCGCCGAACTGCTGGCCGGCGAAAAGGTCGGCGGAGCCGCTTCGGAAGTCGGCATCCTCAAGGATGAGGGCCTCCTGGAAGCCATGAAGAAGCAGGCCGGCCGCGTGGACGACATGGAAATGTGGCTGGAGGACAAGGCGGACAAGACCGCCTGGAACGCCCAGGCTTTCGACCCCAAGGAGATGCCCTTCATGCAGATGGGGGCGTTGGAAACCGCCCTGGAAGACCTGATCGGCGACTTGGTGGAAGCCAACGAGGAAACCGCCAAGGAGGCCGACGATTCCGCCACCAACCAGAACATGGCGGACCTGCTGGCCGGCTGGGGTGTCGCGGAAGGCTCGATGGCTTCCTTCTCGGCCAAGGGCAAGTCCGGCAACCAGACACCCGACCACGCTGAACAAAGCGGTCGCGGCAATATCGGGCGCGAAGGCATGTCCAACGGTGAAGCAGGCGCGGCATCCGGCACCATCAGCAAAGGCGATCCCAACATCGAGGCGCGCCGTACACCGGACCCCCTGCAAAGCGGCCAGATCCAACTCGACGGGGAAGCCAGCACCAAGGCGACCGGCGGTGGCAAGCAGGGATCCGGCAGTGCCGACGGCGTGGGGGACAGTGGAGGGGGAAACCGGCGTATGGATTCCACCGCCCAGGGGTCCATGGAAGGCCTGGAATACCTGATGGCAAAAACCCAGGCCATGCATGCCAAGGCATCCATGTTGAATCTCCGCACCGAATCGCTGGGACTGGCCGCCCACCACGCCTGGCAGGCCACCGACGCCGTCAACAAGGGCTTGCCCATCAACCAGATCAAGGAACACCAGCGGCGGGCGGTGGCCGCCCTGAAACAGGCCCGCACCGAATTGCGTGAAGGAGTCGGCGGCACGCTGGACAGCGGCCAGAACGCGACACCGCTGTCTGATGTCGTCGAAGGCAGTACCGATATGGCGCCGGCGGAATACCGGCACCTCGTGGCGGAATACTTCCGGTCGCTCAACGAAGCCCGCTGACGGGCGATCCGGCGACGTCGCGAAAAGTCCCTAACGAAACAGGAGACGGGTGTGCAGTGGAAAACCATAACCATGGCCGGCTTCATGGCGGTCCTTCCCCTCTTGCAATCACACGGCGAATGGCATGACCCGCAGGCTCCTGTCCGGATACGGGTCAGCCCCGGCCAGGGACCAAGCCGTCCATCAGGGGGTTATATCGTAACCATTCCCAGCGGTGGATTATTCCCCAAGGGTCCGGCAACGGCGGTATTCACGGAAGGCGGCAAGGCGCTCAAGCACGGGGTCCTGTGGCATGATCCGGAACGGGCCATGGCGTTGATTTATGAAGCCGGATCATCCGGCGGTGTCTACGTATACGCCAAGCCGGGCGAAATCCAGCGATGGAAGCCCGATTCCGGCCTGCATCCCGGCACGGTGGTCTTCAGCCGGAACGGATCGGGCAACCTGAGTGCCGCCCAGCAATTGGCATCCAGCCTGCCGGGGCGGGGGGTCCATTTCACCCAGAACGACCTGGGGCTCCGGCTCGGGGGTAATCCCTCAGGCCTCGGCGGACCCTTTGTCAATTACCTGCTGGGATACATGGTCAGCACGGATCCCGGTCGGACCCTCCTCTCCCCCATGGCATGGAACGGAAGCGTGTCTTTCCTGTTCGACGGGAAAGTCGTCAACCCGACCAAGCAAATGGAAGGACAAGGAGGCTCGGGCGAATGGTTCGAAATCGACCGGGAACCGCACCGGGTGGAATGGTTCCACGCGCACAACAGCGGACAACCCTCGGTACAGATCATGTGGCGCAGGCCCAAGGCCACCCCCACCGAACTGGGAGCCGAGACCCCCACCAACAAGCCGCCGTGGGCCGTGGGCATGATGCCCGGCAACGTTTTCATCCGCTCCGGCCAGGCGCGCGCCGCCGAGGTCGAATCCCAGGATCCGGCAACCCCCGTGGCGGCCTTTGAATTGATCCCCGTGGAATATTTCTGGTTCGAGAATTATGAACCGATGATCCGCTACGAGATGCGGGTCATGACGAAAAATCCGCCCGACACCCGCTACACCTGGTCGTTTGCCCCCAACGTGCAGATCACCAACCGCGCGTCCGCCAGCTGGTTGTTCGTTACCGGAAGGCGGTACACCGTCGGCCTCAAGGCGACATCGGGCGACAAGACGGCTACCTGCCAATATTCCTTTGACGCCTTTTGTGGCGGCGAACAGGGAAGCCGCATCACCGATCCGGAAACCCGGAAACTCTACCGGGCAGCCCTCTCCGACATGTTCGACGCCTATCCCCTGACGCAGGATGTCCTGGCAGAATGGACCCCGGGCATGTGGGACCTCTTCTGGCGGCTGGTCGAACCCGGCCCTGATCGTGCCCTCTCCCACATCTTTACCCGGCGGTGGGACTCGGTCCGGCGTACGCTAAGCGTTGAGAACCGCCGCCGCCTTCAATCGCTCTTCATTCCCATGGCCGCACCGCTCGACCCGCAGAAAACCGTGGAATGGATCGCCCGGTTCGACAAGGAAGACACCGACAACGAATGGCGGCAGGCGCTGAATCTGCGCAAGGCCGAAGTGTTGATGTACTACCTCAACAATCTGGATGAAGCTGAAAAGCTGTCGGCCAAAGTTGCCGCCGTATTCCTCTCACCGCACCGCATGCAGGCCATGGTCCGGCTGGGCGACATCGCCCTGTTGCGGGGAAACCTCGACGAGGCCATCAAGCGGTACGGGGATGTCCAGAAACGCGTAAAACATGCCGAACAAACCACGGAACGGTCTGCACGGGTTCAACAAGCCCCGGGCGGATTGGCCCGCTCCAAGGCGGATGTAAAGGCCCAGTCCGCGCCCCGCACCACCGCCAGTCTTCAGCCGTTCCGCGGGTCCGTCAAAGACTGGCGGATCGGCGCCATCCGCGATACGGCGGTAACCGAAACAACCCGCAACCTGATCCGGCAGGGCTATTTTCAGGAAGCCAAGGATAACCTGGACAAGTGGGAAGTCGAATTCCCCTTGAGCAAGATCGGCGGCGATTATATCATTGTGGAAGCTGATTATTACATGAAAACGCTCGACTACGTACGGGCCAACGCCATGCTCACGGCCTATTGCCGGAGCATTGACATGGGGAATTACCTCGCGGAAGCGATGAACCTCAAGCTAGAGTGTATGGATAAGTTGAAAACAAACGCTGCGGAGGTCCGAATCTTCCTGGAAGACATAAAGAAACGGTTTCCCTACCATCCGATTGCTGAGACAGCGGATTCCCGTTTACAACAACTGGGAGACAAACCATAACATGAGCCACCACCCCATCCCGCCCCCGCTTACCCGGCTTGCTGCCATCCTGATCGTAACCGGTCTGGCAGGAGGAATCGGTGCAGCCCCGGACGGCAAGCAACCCGTCGACTACGAAATGCGGCAGAAGACCGAAGCCTCCACCTGGGTGGAGGAGCAGAATAAACGGATGCAGGGCCGCACGGACAATGACAAATACTCCGACGTCTATAAAGCAAGCGATTTGTATACTCCACCCGACGCTTCCGCCAGTGGCGGCATACGGGGACAAATCAGCAATCCCAGCCAGGCCATTCAACTGGCGCTGGCCATCCCACCCGACAAACCCGAACTGGTCTATCGGGGATCCGTCGAAGGGGAGGATAAGACGGGCTTCCGCTTCCAGGGGCTTCCGCCGTCCCGGTATGACCTGTTCATCCTGACTGAATCCGCCCTGCATGAAGGGTTGCGCCTTCATCGTGGCGACCACACCCTCACATCCACCGACATGGTATCCATCCAGAAAGCCGTGGACAAGGCCGAAAAATTCTACACCCGGAAAGTCATCCACCGGATCGTGGGCGAAACCGGCAGGATGACCGGTGTGGCCCGTGGAATCTGCACCTTCGTCCGTGAAAAGGAATCGCTCGACAACCGTTACGTGAGCTATTCCGAATGGCGGCGGCATTTCTACCTCACCACCCTGAATGATGTGGGCCCCGGCTGGCAGATCGTTGCCAACCGGGACTTGGGCGGAATTTTTGTAAAACCCGATAAAAGCGTGATTCCGGTCAACCACCGAAAATCCCTATCCGGCATCCGGGTGGCGGATAGTGTGGTTGACCTGGGCACGATAAACTTGTCGAAAGTAGAGAACGAGTCCGGCCGATAGCCGGCAGGGGGAGCGGAACCGATCATGGCAGACATCACCTTCACGGCCGGACCGTATGCAGGACACAAGCTGGATTTGCCCGAAACCGGGATAACCCTGGGACGATCCGCAGAAAGTGCCGATCTGGTAATTGAGGACGGACAAGTCTCCAGCCGTCATTGCCAGTTGCGCCTTGAGAACAGCCTCTGGAGCATTGCCGACCTCGACAGTTCAAACGGAACCCAGGTCAACGGCCAGGCCATCCAGACCGTCGTGCTCAAGGATGGCGACCAGATTTCCCTTGGCGATACCGTCTTCACCTTTGGGGGAAGCGGACAGACCGGACCGCTTGAACAGGCCGTTTCGGCCATGCCGGGCGAAGCTTTACCACCGGAAGCGGTAACCGGACAGGAAAACGCCACGACCCTCGAAACCATGCCGGCACCGGTCGTTGAACCGATCGCAGCCGCCCCCGCTGAACCGGTAACGGCCGTCCCCGCTGAACCTGAACCGAAACCCGCGGCACCGGCAAAACCAGCCGACAAGCCCGCGATGGCAACGGAACAGGACATCGCCCTGGTCCAGAAAATGAGGGAATACACGGAGCTGATCAAGGCCGAGGTCGGCAAGGTGATTGTCGGCCAGGTCGAAGTCCTGGAACAGGTGTTGATGTGTATCATAGCCGGCGGACACGCCCTGCTCATCGGTTTGCCGGGAATGGCCAAAACCCTGATGGTCTCAACCATCGCACGCGTACTGGACATGCAATTCAAGCGGGTCCAGTTCACCCCGGACTTGATGCCGACCGACATCATCGGATCCGACGTTCTGGAAACCAACAAGCAGACCGGCGACAAGGAATTCCGGTTCATCAAGGGGCCCATCTTCTGCAACATGCTGCTGGCGGACGAAATCAACCGGACACCTCCCAAGACCCAGGCGGCCCTGCTGGAGGCCATGCAGGAGAAACGCGTGACGGCAGGCAACACCACCTATACCCTCGATAAGCCGTTCTTCGTTCTGGCCACCCAGAACCCCATTGAACAGGAAGGTACCTACCCCCTGCCGGAAGCCCAGCTTGACCGGTTCATGTTCAACATCTGGGTGGATTATCCGCTACAGCACGAGGAGGAACAGGTTATTTCCGCCACGACCACCGGTGGATTGGTCGAACCCCGGACCGTACTCGGGCGTGAACAGGTCATCCAGCTGCAACAGGTCGTCCGGAAGATCCCGGTATCGGATCATGTTGTCAAATACGTCATCAAGCTGATCCGGGCCACCCGTCCTCAATACCCGGAAACACCCGAAATAACCAAGACATACGTATCCACAGGCGCCGGGCCCCGGGCGGGCCAGAACCTGGTTCTTGCCGCCAAAGCCATGGCCGTCATGGAAGGCCGTATTCACGTCAGTTGCAATGACATTCGCCGCGCCACCATCCCGGTGCTCCGGCATCGGCTCCAGACCAACTTCGCGGCGGATTCAGAAGGACTGACCACGATGGACATTGTCCGGCGGCTCGTCGACGAAATCAAGGAGCCCGGCGCGGAAGACTACGCACCCGGCACGGCACCCGCGGCAGTCGCACCTGCACCCGCGGCAGCGAAAGACGCCAAGAAGAAAAAGAAATGAAGATCCCCGACGGGATCTTGAGTCCTGCCCGATGCCGGGGAATCCTGGCTTCGCCGCCGGGTTTTCCCGCGCTTGGACCGGAAGATCTGCTCAAGGCCTTAGCCTCCCCCTGCTGGCCGGAAGATGCAGGACCGTCCATCCTGGAGGTTCCGTCACCCGGCGAAACCGTGTGCATCGTGGTGTCCGATTACACCCGGAAAACCGGCATCCATCACATCCTGCCACATCTCCTCAAGGCCTGGAGCGAACGCGGTTGCGATGAAGGCGATATCACCTTCCTGGTCGCCTCCGGCATTCACAGGCATCCCACCCGTCCCGAATTACACGCCATCCTCGGAGAAGCGGTGGCAACACGGTTTGACGACCGGATCTTCCTGCATGACCCCGACAACGATGCCGACCTCGTGCACGTCGGCACCACCAAACGTGGACATCCCGTCCGGGTAAACCGGCGCGTCCTCGAGTCGGACCGCCTGGTCCTCACCGGCACCGTCACGTTTCACTATCATGCCGGTTATGGAGGCGGACGAAAATCCCTGGTACCCGGGTTGGCATCCCGCGACACCATCGCGCATAACCACAGCCTGACGCTGGATCCCGTCCATGACCGGATCAGTGACGGGGTGGAACCCGGCCGGTTGGACGGAAATCCCGTGTCCGAGGCCATGTACGAATCGGCATGTTTTTGCCGGCCCGACATCATCCTGAACACCGTACTGTCGCCCGACGGGTCCATCGTGGGTTGTTTTTCCGGCGATCTCGACCTCGCCCACCGCACCGCCTGCCGGCTGGCCAACCGCGTATACCGGATCGACCTGGATCAGCCAGCCGACCTGGTGGTGGCATCTGCCGGATCAGCCCCAAACTGGATTCAAAGCCACAAGGCCCTGTTTAACGCCCACCGGGCCATGCGCCCGGACGGATGCCTGGTGCTGGAAGCCCCCTGCCCCGAAGGACTCGGTGACGAACGTTTCCGCTACTGGATACGCAGGCAGGATCCGGCAATCCTCTACCGGGAACTGCGCCAGTCCGTCGAAGTGCTGGGCCAGACGGCCCTCTCCTCCCGCCAACGGGGAATCGACACCATCCTGGTGACCCGTATGCCCGAAGCCGATTGCCGCGATCTGGGGATTGAAACTGCACCGGAACTCGGGAGCGCCTTGCAAAAAGCCCTCACCCGGCTCGCACAGCAGGGATGCAAAGACCCCTCGTGGTACGCCATGCCGGACGCCCGCTACCTGTTGCCGTTCGTGCGGAACGTCCACCCAACATGACGGAGAATCACCCGTCGCGGATTGAGATCGAGCGGCGCAGGTAGGTCGGGGTGTCCAGATTCTGACCTCCGAGATGGGTGGCCGGTGCATTCCGGAACGGCCCATCCTCCACAAAATCGAGCTTCAACTTCTGCTGGCGATCCGGAGGCTTGGGCGGACGTTTCCGACTGGAGCCCCGATCCGCAGAGCGTGCGCCGGCCACCGGCGGAGTCGACGTCTCCTCCTGCCGTGGCCGGGGGGTTCCCCACGCCTCGGACACCAGGACCGTCACCGTCAACCGGTTTCGCCACCCGTCGTCAATCATGACCCCCAGGAGCGACCGGGCCGTGGCAGGCAACCGGGCGGTGATACCCGTCATCACCCCGTCCACTTCTCCCACCGACAGGTCGGGGCCTCCCACCATGCTGATGATGGCGGCAGATGCATCCTGCAGGCGTTGACCGCCATCCAGAAGCCTGCCCTGCATCAGGGCATTCAAGGCCTCGATGGACCGGTCCCGTCCAACGGCATCTCCGAAACCGGCAGTGCACGTGCCGCCAGTCTCCCGGACCATGGCCCGCAGGTCATCAAAATCGAAATTCAAATGCCCGGGTTTTGAAAGCGAACGCCAGAGGCCAAATACCAGATTGGCCATCAGGTCACTCGAACGGGCAAAGGCATCTTTCAACCGGGAAGCATTTCCGTCCGTCACCCGGTCATTGGGAATCACCACCATCAGGTCGGATTCCGCCCGGACCGCATCGAGGGCGGAACGGGCAAGGTCGGCACGGGCTTGCCCTTCAAACTCGAACGGCAACGCCACAACGGCCATCACCATGGCGCCCTGTTCCCGTGCAATACGGCAGGCAACCGGCATCGCGCCCGATCCCGTACCGCCACCCAATCCTCCCACCATGAAAGCAAGGTCCAGGTTCGAAAACAGGCGCACCAGGTCGGCCTGACTTTCTTCAGCCGCCTGCCGGCCGCGCTCCACATCCTCACCGGTTCCGAAGGATACATCCCGTTGTGTCCCGATCCGCTGGCGGGTGCCGACCCGGCAACCGGCCAGCGCCTTTGAATCCGTACTGACAGCGGCATAGAAGGGCCCGGTCATGCCGGACTGGGCCATGGTGTCGAGAATGCGGCATCCCGCACCGCCGATGCCGGTCACCAGGATTCGGGTGGATTGCAGGGTCATGATGATCGCCCCAGTATCCAGTTAAACAGGCCGCCGTTGCGTGGTTTCTGCCGAACACCCCGACCCTGGTAGGCATACCGGATCAACCCGCTGGCCGTTGCAAATTCAGGTCCTTCCGACACCGCCATCAACCCGGAAATATTCCGTGGATACCCGATCTGGCAGGGACAATTGAAAACGGATAGGGCCAGGTCCGTAAGGCCGGGCAAGCGTGCACAACCGCCGGTGATCACCACGCCACCCGCCATGTGGTGCAGCAAATCAAGTTCCGCCAGACGATCATGCACGATCCGGAGCATCTCGTCCGCCCGCGCATGAAGGATGGTGCGCAGGGCGCGTAGGGACACCTGCCGTCCCGAAAACCCGCCGTCCGCGGGAATGGACACCTTGCTGTCGGAATCGTCGTCGCATTCCAGTGCCGAGCCATGTTCCAGCTTGAGCCATTCCGCCTGGGGTCTCGGCAGGTTCAATCCCAGCGCCACATCATTGGTGAGATGCTCTCCCCCCACTCCGATGGATCCGGCCGACGCCACCACGTTGTCGGCATACACCAGAAAATCAATGGTGCCGGCGCCGATATCCAGCACAACAGCACCGCTCTGCTTCTGTTCGGGAGTGAGAACTGCCAGCGCCGAACACAACCCCGAAAAGGCCACGTCTTCCACCTCCAGCTTGAGGGACTGGATGACTTTGATCGTGTTGTTGATGGGCGTTTGGGCCCCGTAGATCACCAGGCTGCTCAGGTGCAGGACCCGGGCCTCCATCCCCAGGGGATTACTGACCGCATCCTTGCCATCGAGCGAGAAATTCTGCCGGATGGTATGAATCTTCTCACAATCCAGCGTCAGGGGTGCCGCGGCGGCGATTTCCGCCACTTCCTCAATCGTTTCCGCCGTGATCTCGTAGTGGGGATCCACCACGGTGACATAGCCCCGGTTGACAACGCTCTGGATATGCCCGCCGCTGATCGACAACACGATTTTGGCAATTTCCACATCGGCATTTTCCTCGGCCTGCAACAAGGCGGTCCGCACACTCTCCGTGGCATTCTGGAGATCGATCACCTGTCCCTTGCGCACGCCGGCAGAAGGTTGTTGTCCCAACCCGATCACCATGGCGTGCCCGTCCTCACGCAATTCGGCCACCAGCGCAATCACCTTCGACGTGCCAATCTCCAACGCCACTACCGGTTCCGATGCCGCAGGCATAATCAGGGAGTCCTCAGGGTTATCGGGCAATTCTGACGATAGGAATCCAGCGTCAGGTTCACGGTTTGCAGCAGCCGCCCGTCGGCTTTCGACCGCCGGATCACGCCTGACAGGACCCGTAGACGATCCTTCAAATCCTGGAGCGAAGCCGTTTCTTCAACCACCCCGCGGGGCCACCACAGGGCCACGCGGACACCATCGCGCAATTCCAGGTTCAAGGCATCCTCGCGTCCACCAAAACCACCCCGGACATCCACCTGGACAATCGACAAATCAGACCCCAGCAGGGTCTGGTCACACACGTCCAGCAGGGTAACGGCATCCCGCAACACACCGGTTACCCGGTCACCCGGCTTCAAGACCGCACCGGTAGTGCCGGTAATAACCGGCAGGTGTTCAAACCGGCTGCGCATCCCGAATACGACACCTTCCCGATCGACCACAAGGATCCCTGATCGACCGATACTGGCAAGCGGACTTCGCTCCACCACGTCGATGGTCAGCGTGTCAGGCAAGATCCGGCGAATCTGGATGGATTTGAAACTCGGCGCACCGGCCAGGAAATCACGGCTCAATTCCTCGATATTGAAGGAAAAAAGGTTGATCCCCTCCGTCAGATTGTGCTTTCCACGGATAAAATCGCGCACAATGCTGCCGCCCCCCCGGATGTCCAGGGTCTTGAGGGTATAGGTTTCATTCCCCGAAAACAGGACCTTACCCAGCAGACGGCAACTGAACCAACCCGCCACACCACAGGCTGCCAAGGCCAGGATCACCACCAGCACACCAAGGTAACGGATCCGCTCCTGGCGCCGGACATCGGCCCGCACCCGGACCCGGAGATTCTGGGTGGCGGATCGACGGTACCGGCTGGACAGGTTCAGCATGGAATTCGATCCCCGCATCACGCCATCTCCGTACCGGTCAGACCCGGCTGACGATCAGTTCCAGCCGATTCAAGGATCCGCGCACACAACACGGGAAACGACAATCCCGCCTCCCGCGCCGCCTTGGGCAGCAGGCTCGTTTCCGTGAATCCGGGAACATTGTTCAGCTCCAACACCATCATCTCACCTGTATCGGATAACCGGATGTCAACCCGGCCGACTCCGCGACACCCCAACGCATCGAAGGTGGCCCGGGCAACCTGTTGGCATTGTCGTGCCAAGACAGGCTCCAAGGGGGCCGGCACCAGGTACTGCGTCTGCCCCTTGGTATACTTGGCCGTGTAATCATACCAGTCATCCGGCGCACGGATCTCGATCACCGGCAGCACCATATCGCCAACAATCCCGACCGTCAATTCACGACCGGGAATAAAAACCTCCACCATGATTTCGGGCGCAAATCGAAGGCCATCCGCCAGCGCCGGCCCCCATTCAGCCGGGGTACGAACCCGGTACACCCCGATGCTGGATCCCTGGGCGGGAGGTTTCACCACCACCGGCAGGGGAAAGGGACAGGGGCTTCCGGAACGGACCAACTCAAACCGCGGCGTAGGCACCCCCTTGCGCATCAGCACCTTCTTGCTGGCCTGCTTGTTGAACGACAGCCAGCTGGCACGGGGCCCCGATCCCGTATACGGGACGTCCTGCGCCTCCAGCATGGACTGGACTTCACCGTCTTCCCCGAATTCCCCGTGCAGGGCAATGAATACCGCTTCGATCCCGGATGGCAGATCCAGCGTCCGACCCTTGACGTCGATGGCAACCGTATCATACCCGGCCTCGGTGAGCCCGGCTGTTACCGCAGCTCCAGACCGCAGGGAGACATCCCGTTCCGATGACGGCCCACCCATCAAAACCGCCACCCGTTTGAATCGTCGCGCCATTTCACACCATCCAAACAATTTCAGGCTCCAGGCTCACCCCGGTCGTCCGCAAAACCCGGTCCTGCACCTGCAGGATCAACGCCCGTACATCCGAAGCGGTCGCCGCCCGTTCAGCAACCACGACATTGGCATGCTGTTCCGATATCCGCGCACCGCCGACCCGGCATCCCTTCAAGCCCGCCTGCTCGATCAATGCGCCCGCAAATCCTCCAGGCGGGTTCCGGAATACCGATCCCGCCGTACGTTCCTGCATCATCCAACGTCGATGCGTGCGGGCCGCCGCAAACGATTCCCGCACCTGTTCGACCGGAACCCGTGTCAACCGGAGCCCCGCCTCCACGGCCATGCAACCAGTCAGTGCTCCCATCGAGCGGTAACCGGCATCCAATTCGTCGCGGGCCACTATACAAACCGATCCATCCGGTTTCAAACACCGAATCCATTCGACGCATTCGGCAATCGAATGGCCCCAGGCCCCGGCGTTCATGCGCAGGCACCCGCCCACCGTGGCGGGAATCCCCCCCAGGAACTCGAGACCCGACCACCCCCGGTCCACCATCCACCGCTCCACCGTTGCCAGGGAGGTGCCGGCCCCGATGCAAACCACACCGGATGCTTCCCGGATCCCGGCAAAGCCGGCCCCGAGACGCATGACCACCCCGCGAACCCCGAGATCGCTGACCAGCAGGTTGCTGCCGCCCCCCAGCACCTGCACCGGCATGGCCTGCCGGTGCGCCCAGGCCAGTACGCGGACGGCATCCGCCTCGGATCCGGCCTCCACCCAGTAATCCGCGCATCCGCCGACACCCAGGGTGGTCCGGGGCCCCAGCGGTTCATTGACGGAACCTGTGGAACCGGCGCCCAGGGCCGGGAAGTCAGCCGGAAATTCCGTTACCGGCATCAACGCGCCATCCGGGCCCGGCTGCCCTGCCCACCGGGCGATCTGTTCGACATCGCCTGCCCCGACCACCAGCAAGGCATCCCCGCGCTTCACCAGCCGCCGCACAGCCTGCCAGGCGTGATGCAGTGAATCCGCGAGGTAGACATGTCCGGCGGTGGCCGTACCGGACGACCGGAAGGCGGCATACAGGTCCTGGATCATCCCGCCCGCCAGGGGTGGTTCAGAAGCCCCATAAACCGGCGCCAGGATCAATTCATCCACGCCCTCGAACGCCGGGGGGAAATCCACCTTCAAGGCAAGGGTCCGGGTATAACGGTGCGGCTGGTAGACCACCACCCGCCGACGGTATGGGAGATCCCGGACCATCCGTACAAGCGCCGCAACCTCGGAAGGGTGATGGGCATAGTCTGAAAACACCGCGACTCCCCCGGCCTCCGTCACCCGTTCAAAACGCCGGCCGGGAAGCGCCAGTCCGTCCGCCGCTTCCGCAAGCACGTCAAACGGTACGCCCCATTCAAGGCAGACCGCCAGGGCGGCCAGGGCATTCAACACGTTGTGCCGGCCGGGCATCGGCAGCCGGATACCGCCCAACCGCTGTCCGCCCCGTTCCAGTCCGAATTGTTGGCTGGACCCGTTGGCGCGGATATCCACCGCCCGGTACAGGGCCCCTTCAGAAAAACCGAATCCGACGGCACCCGGCCGGCCGGCCATCAGGCGACTGGCACGCCGATCATCGGCCCCGTAGATGACTTTCCCCGCCTGATCGGCAAAGGATTCAAAGCACCGTTCGAATGCCTGCACATCGGCAAAGTGCTCCATGTGGTCAAATTCGATGTTGGTGATCACCGCCAGGGATGGCGCGTAATTCGACAAGGTGCCGTCGCTCTCATCGGCCTCCACCACCATACGGGACCCGTCCCCGCATCCAGCCACCCCGCCCAGTAGCGGCACCTCGCCGCCAATCGCCCAATCCGGAGCCAGTCCGGCCCGTGTCAGCAACAGGGCGATGAAGGTGCTGGTGGTGGTCTTGCCATGCGTGCCGCTGACCGCAACGGAAACCCGCCCATCGAGCAGGCGCGGCAAGACGCAGCCACGATGCACCACGGGCAGTCCCAGGCGTCGCGCCTGCACCAGTTCCGGCGCCTCATCCGGCACGGCCGTGCTGCGGATCACCCAGTCAACACCATCCGCCAGATGGGTGGGATCGTGCCCGATCATGACCGGAATGCCCTTCGATTCCAGCCACCGTGTGAACCGGCCCGGCTGGTTGTCACAACCACTCACGCGCAAGCCGCGTGCCCGGAGCAGGACCGCCAGACCGGCCATCCCCACCCCGCCGGCACCCACCAGGTGAACCGGGGCGCCACGGTTTAACAGGGAAAGGATGGTGTCACGCGCATACCCACCGGTCTGCGGCAAACAGGTTTCAACAAGCATGGCACACGGGCTCCACCGTACCGGTCATCACCGTCCGCACCGGCAGGCGTTCAACACGAGGACTCACAGGTTTCACGGATGACGTAGATCGGTTTGTTTTGTGACTCATGCCAGGTCCGGATCTGGATTTCCGCCAGCAATCCCATGCCGATAAACTGGACCCCGAAAAACATCAGCATGAACGAGGTCATGATCCAGAACGGCCGCTTGATCAGGTCGGCGCCCAGTTCCGTTCCCAACAGGCGGAAGGAGAGGTGGGCTCCCAGTATGATCGCGAGGATCAGGGTGCCAATCCCTCCGAACATCAGCCCCCATTTCCCGAAAATCTGCATCGGACCCTTGCTGTATTGCATCAGGAACTTGACGGTGATCAAATCCAGCACCACGCGTGCCGTGCGGGATATGCCATATTTGGACGAACCGCGCAGGCGGGGAAAATGTCCCACCTCGACCTCTTCCACCCGTCCCCCCACCCAGTTGGCCAGGGCCGGGATGAAACGGTGCATCTCACCATACAAATG